>OKSH01000249.1_pt1 | contig 57296 bp, 54 predicted proteins | sample 1601231 | NCBI WGS metagenome assembly OKSH01 (sample SAMEA3541596, study PRJEB24748) | human gut metagenome | biome: human gut; feature: human-associated habitat; material: faeces | place: China | collected 2012
TCCAATAATCAATACATTTTTCATAATATTATTTTTCTCCTTCTTATCCAACTGTGATTTTTTCCAGAGGAAGCTTTGCATTTCCCTTATTTCTTCCGGAAAATACCGCATAGATCAGGGTCAGGCCACCTACACGTCCCAGATACATCAGTATGATCAACACGACTTGTGAAAAAACATGAAGTTCCGGTGTGATTCCCAGAGTCAGACCTACCGTACCAACAGCTGAAGCAGCTTCGTACAGACAATCTAAAAGCGGAAGGCCTTCGTACACACTGATCGCTATTCCGCCGCCAAAGAACAAGGCAAAATATAACATGGCGATTGTCGCTGCATTTTTTATCACATGATATTCAAGTCTTCGCCCAAAAGCTCCTGCATTTTCCTGACTTCGAAATGTCGCAATTGCATTTAAAATAAGTACTGAAAAAGTTGTTGTTTTCATTCCACCTGCTGTAGATCCCGGTGAACCACCAATTAGCATTAACAATATCATAACTGCTTTTGATGCCTCACTCATCTCTGAAATGTTTATAGTATTAAATCCGGCAGTTCTTGTCGTTACCGATTGAAACGCTGCTGCTAACAGGCGTTTTCCCATGGGTAAATTTGTCAGGTCACAGATATAGAAAAAGACTGCCGGAAATAAGATCAGACATGCGGTAGTCATGAGAATGATCTTGCTTTGCATGCGGTAGCGTTTAAAGTTCAGTTTATTTGTATAAATATCATCCCATGTGAGAAAACCGATTCCTCCTGTAATGATCAACAGCATAATTACCAGATTTATAAGTATATTTCCGGAATACCCAGTCAGCGATGGAAAGATACTGGAAGCTGTCCCCAGAATATCAAAGCCGGCATTACAAAAAGCAGAGATTGAATGAAAAATTGACATCCAGATTCCCTTTTTCCCAAAATCCACCAGAAAAACCGGCAGAAGCAGCAACGCCCCCGCTGCTTCGATCAAAAATGTTCCCTTTAAGATAAACCTTGTCAGTCTGACGATCCCTCCAACTTTAGGTGCTGAAATAGCATTCTGCATGGTGCTTCTTTGCATGAGTGATATTTTCTTTCCGGAAAGAAGGGAAACAGACGCAGCCACAGTCACTACTCCAAGCCCACCTGTTTGTATGAGTGCAAGAATGATCGTCTGGCCTGCCAGGGACCAGTAGCTTCCAGTGTCCTTTACCACAAGACCTGTAACACATACCGCCGAAGTGGCTGTAAAAAGTGCCTCATGAAATGGTGTGATCACTTTCTCCGCAGAAGAAAATGGAAGCATCAGCAGAACGGTTCCCACCAAAATCACTCCTGCAAAACCCAGAATGATCAGCTGAAAAGATGTCATATGTTTTTTCTTATATGATTTTTCCGGCATAAATGATCAAAACTCCTTATCAATACTTTTAACAGTGCTATCTTCGTAACGCATTTTATTATATATAATTGCTTTCAAAGATAGTATAAAAGTCTCTGCTTCTGTATTAAGATTTTATAAAGATATGATATTCACTTGAGAATTATTTTAACCGAATCAAGAAAATTCCCTGCTTCGATAAGGCTAAGCAATACCTTAATACTACAGTTTTTAACTGTAAACCTATTTTGAATTTTCAGTTGACAATTAATATTTCTATGTGATAAAGTGATACCCGTACAAAAAACTCAAAAGGAAGGTATTGACATGAACACTGCATCATGCGAAAAAGAAGCTCCATCGCTTTCCAGAGATGAAGCCATTGCAATTTTAGATACTCCGGACGAAGAACTCGAGGCACTGATCGACCGTGCCAGCAGTTTACGTTACAAATATAAGGGAAACCGGGTAAGCATCCACATCCTTACCAATGCCCGCAGCGGAAACTGTTCCCAGGATTGTGCATACTGTGCCCAGTCATGTCGTTCCACTGCCGATATTGATAAATACAAATGGGTAGATGAAGACAAATTATATCAGGACAATGATTTCGTAAATGAGTATCATTTATCCAGACACTGTATCGGCCTGAGTGGTATGAAATTTACAGATAAAGAGATCGAGGAGCTGGCCCGCAGGATCCGCAAAATGAAAGAACACGGAACCCATCTCTGCTGCTCCATAGGCTTTCTCACAGAACACCAGGCAAAAATGCTCAAAGAAGCCGGTCTTGACCGGATCAACCATAACCTGAACAGCAGCCGTTCCTTTTATCATAATATCTGCAGTACACATACCTTTGACCAGCGTGTCCGGAATATCCATATGCTTCAGGGACTTGGTTTCGAGATCTGCAGCGGCGGTATCATTGGCATGGGTGAAAGTAAGGAAGACGTTGTTGACATGCTTCTGGAATTACGTGAGATCCAGCCGGAAGCACTGCCGATCAACTTTCTTCTTCCGATCAAGGGAACTCCTCTCGGAAATGCAGATATTTCCCAGCTGACAACAGAATACTGTATGAAGGTCCTCTGCCTGGCAAGACTTCTTGTACCTAAAGCAGATATCCGATGTGCTGCCGGAAGAGAAGTTTATTTTAAAGGCGAAGAAAAAAAACTGCTCAGTGTTGTAGACTCTATTTTTGCTTCCGGTTATCTTACAGAAGGTGGTCAGGGAATCGAAGACACTCTCAAAACCATTACTGATGCAGGATTCACCTATGAGATTGAATCTGCGTAAGCATCCTTCTGTACATATGACCTGTCATACACACTTACAGCATTTCATTGCTTACCCAAACCAGTAAATATATTACCTTTTTCAAAGGAGGCTCTTTCAATATGAACCAGACAAATACTGTCTCTGCACCACGTACAAAAACCTACGAGATCACCATGACCGCTCTTATGGCAGCTGTCACCTGTATTCTTGCGCCGCTGTCCATTCCGATCGGTCCGGTTCCGATCTCATTTACCAATCTTGCCATCTATCTGTCCCTTTATCTTCTCGGATGGAAAAAAGGAACCATCAGCTATCTGATCTATCTGCTGCTTGGCCTTGTAGGTCTTCCGGTATTTTCCGGATTTACCGGCGGTCCTGCAAAGCTGGCCGGTCCTACCGGCGGATACATCATCGGCTTTATCGTTATGGCTGTTATTGCCGGACTGGTAATTGACAACTGCCATAAGCCTCTGATCCAGCTCGTTGGTATGATCGCAGGAACAATTGTATGCTATCTTTTCGGAACTGTATGGTTCTGCATCGTTGCGGATTCCACTTTCAAAGCAGCTCTTGGAATCTGTGTAATTCCGTTTATTCCGGCAGATCTCATAAAAATGATCATCGCCATGATCATCGGACCAATGATAAAGAAAAGAATCCGATAAGCAGAAACTTTGATACTCTAAAAGAGGCAGCGGGAAATTTCCAACATTTCCTGCTGCCTCTTTATCGCATTTCATTTTTCTTATCTGAGTTTTTTCTTCAATTCCTGGATCAGTTCAAAATAATCTCTGTGCTTCATCTCCGGGAAAGCCTTAATGATTCTTCCCTGACCGAATACGGTATGGTTTGTGATAGAGTTTGACAGCTCATCAAACTGTGCCTGAAGCTCCGCTTTCTTCATCCGAAGCATCTCGGCAGATTTTTCTCTCTGAGCCACAGTCGCATCTCTGAGCTCTGCCTTAGCAAGAGCAACCTGAACTTTTCCCTCTCCCACCTTCTGTGCTGTATCAATGGTAGTTGTTGCCAGAGTATCACTGAGCTTATCGCTCACGATCCGCAGATCTGCACGTACCTTATCCAGTCGGGTAAGCTTCTTATTCAGTCCGCGGATCACCGCTACTGTTACAATAAAATCTGCCAGATATACCGCATACAAAATTGCCATAACAACCCATTCCAGTGTGGAAGGTGTATGAGAAGCCTGACGCTCCACATACTTCTGAAAAACCTTTACAACCATCACAATGGCAAGTCCCCATATCAGGGAAAACTCAAGACAGATATAGCCGTGAAAATTCAGCGGCTTATTGGAATAATCCCACCATCTTGCATGAAAGCATACATCCAGAAGCCATCCGGCAACCAACTCTACCGCAGTTGCAAGAACGATTCCAAACAGAAAGATCATTCCCTCACTCATCTGATGTCCGCTGCTCTGAAGCGTATTAAGCAGTGCAAACACGGAAAGTACACCAAATCCGTACACCGGGCATACCGGACCGTTGAGAAATCCCCGGTTTATAACCTTTCCTAATGTTACTGCATGGAAGATAACTTCAACGACCCATCCTCCAAAAGAATAAAACAAAAAATACAGACATATCTGAAAATACGTCATCCCGCAAATCATCCTGTACTCCTCCTTTACAGCCGTCAAGATTCCGGCAGCTATTTCAGGGGTCAGTACCATCACCTCTGCCGGAGTGATTTTGATTATATCATATCACTCCTCTCATTTACATCCCTTTATCCGGTCATTCTTCCGAAACAATTTCTTTTTTCACACGGGTAAAGTACAGAAAGAATCCGATGTTCAGAATGATTCCCACTGTGGTAGATACCGGTGCTGCAAGACCGATCTTTGTCAGGCTGGCATCCGGCTGGATACTCATAAAGTACGCCATTGGAAGTCGTACCAGAAGCGTCTGGACCAGGCCCTGGACCATAACCCATATGGTCTGGTTGTTTCCGTTGAAATAGCCTATCATACTGAACAGAACAGCCGTTACCAGTGTCTCCGGAGCAAACCCCTTCAGATAATCAAAGCCCTTTTGGATAACGCCGGCATCTGTTGAAAAGAGTCCTGCCAGCACATCCCCCTTCAGAAGGATCAGGATAAATACCAGGCATCCCACAGACAGACCAACTCCAATTCCCGTAAGCATAGATTTTCTCGCACGTTTTGGCTTTCTGGCTCCTACGTTCTGTGAAACAAAGGAAGCCATGGACTGCATCAGGGAGCTTGGAACCAGCATGGCAAAGTTTACGATCTTACATGCAACTCCGTAACCGGAGGATGCTTCCAGACCCAGGCGATTGACAAATGCACACAAAGCAAGGAATGAAATCTGGGTCAGGAATTCCTGAAGTGCCAGCGGCAGTCCGATCTTAAGAAAACGTCTGCACTGAGGATTCAGCCGGAAATCTTTTTTTGTAATGGTAAACGGAAGCTTCTTCTTTATCAGCAGAACTACTGCAAATACAACACTTAAGGCCTGAGCAGAAACCGTAGCAATAGCTGCTCCTGCTGCATCCATATGTAACCCGGCTACCAGTACCAGATCTCCGATCACATTTACAATACATGCCACCAGCACAAACAGCAACGGAGATTTACTGTCACCAAGGCCACGGAAGATGGCAGACAGCAGGTTATACGCGACAATAAAGAAAATTCCGCTTCCACAGATCCGTACATAAGATGCAGTCAGCGCTACCGCTTCTTCCGGTGCCTGCATCAGTACAGAAATCGGATGTGCAAAGCCTACCATAACAATAAACAGCACGATAGAGATCATGGTAAAGACGACCGCAGCCCCACCGATGACGGAGCCGATCTGCTCCGGTCTTTTTTCTCCAAGATAACGCGCGATCAGAACTGTGATACCCATAGCAAACTGAATCACTACAAAGGTAACCAGATTCAGTACCTGACTTCCGGTGGAAACCGCTGACAATCCGGATGTGGAACCAAATCTCCCCACCACAAGAAGGTCGACCGCACCATAGGCTGCCTGCAGGATCAGTGCGCCGAGTACCGGCATCATAAATGCAACCAGCTTCTTCAGGATATTTCCCTGGGTAAAATCTGCCTTATCACTTGTCATAATCTTCTCTCCTGTCACACATGATCTGATAAAATTTCCCGATGGTCCGGATCATACTGTCTGCTTCTTCTTCGGAAATCTCTGAAAGATAGGGCGCCAGACTGCTGAAATAATCCTGATCATACTTTCTGGAAAGATTCTCTCCTTTTTCTGTTATAGAGATGTAAGTAACGCGCCCGTCATCCGGAGATGTAAGCTTCTGCAGATATCCCTTTGCCTCCATTTCTTTCACTGTTCTGGTGACACCGGGACGCGGCAGGTTCATGGCATCACTGATATCAGAGAGCCGGATATCCTTTTTTTCCCTCTGCAGGGAATGGATCACAGCCAGATACTGAATGTAGGATGGCATCACCCCCTGGGGCAGTGGCGGAAGCATATCCCGGATCCGCTTTGCCTGATAAAATGCATCAAACATCCGCTTGATCTTTTCATTTGTCATAAAAAAGCTCCTTATATAATTATCTTAGTTAATTACCATTGATAATTATACGAGGAATTTATGGTTTGTCAAACATGTTTTATTTTTCTGTTACAGAGTAGCTTTCTATTACAGAGTAACTTTCTATTAATCTATGCTTCTAATGCCTCTTTCAGAGAAGCTTCAAAGATCTCAAGTCCTTTCTCCATCTGCTCATCGGTCATGATAAGCGGTGCAAGGTTCAGATATCTGGCCTGTGCCATCACACGCTCTCGGCTTAAATGTTCTGCATCCAGAATAGAGGAAGACAGCTGCTCTGCGGCGTTTCTGTCCTTTTCCTCCAGCACGAGTTTCCGGCTGTCGTTGGTGACACTGGGATTTGTCAGAACTACGAATTCTCCTCCATGGATATAGTTATTCAATCCTGTATTCACTTTTGATGCACTGCAGGCAGTCTGCAAAATAGCCCCATCGTACAGACTACTCCAGACCGTTTTCCCCTGCTTTCAGCTTCAGAACTTCTGTAAGCTCCGGGATCTGCATCATATTTCTACAATTCATAAAACACTACTCCTCCCACTGATACTGCTTCATATCTACACATCCATTTGCCTTAAACTCCACACCCTCGTCTTCCAGAAGCATCTTCTGCTCTCTCCAGCCTGGTGCAGTACGCCCTGCATGGTTCACAACTCTGTGGCAGGGATACTTCCCATAAAATTCTGCCATACCTAAGACTTTTCCTACAAGACGTGAATTTTTATCCCGGCCAATCAGACGTGCGATCTGTCCGTAGGAGGCCACTTTTCCTTCCGGTATTTCTTCCACTACGGACAGTATCTCGTAAATCAGATCCTCATCCAGTATTTTTCCCATGATCTTTCCTCCGCAATCCTGCTGGCAATTTTCATAGCATGCTTTCATAAATAAAATATCTGTCTTTTCTTGGATATCTGCACCAGACCGTCCTCTCAGCCGGAGTTTTACAGTGCAGTTCCTTTCTTTGGAACAAATAAACGGCTCATATCTGTACGCTCAAGCTTAAGAAGTAAAATTTTTTTGTCAATTCCTCCGGCGTATCCTGTCAGACTTCCATTTGTTCCTAAGACCCGATGGCAGGGAATGATAATGGAAATTTCATTATGACCAACCGCACCGCCTACTGCCTGGGCCGACATATGAGAAGTATTTTTCATCACTGCCATTCTGCGCGCAATTTCTCCATATGTGATCGTCTGTCCGTAAGGGATCTGTAATAAAATCTTCCACACTTCCTGTCTGAATACTGAACCGGTGGGATGAAGTGGCGGAGTAAATTTCGGTTCTTCACCGGAGAAATATACATCCAGCCATTTTTTTGCTTTTGTGAGAATTTTCGTTTCTTGTGGAACATAATCTTCCGGAAGTGTATTTGCAAAATATTTCTGTCCTTCAAACCACAGACCGGTAAGTCCGATTTCATCTGCAGTAAGTAAAATATCTCCGATTAGCGCTTTATATTTGCATGTGTATACCATATTTTTCCCCACATTCATTTATCTCTACATTTTTTTCTAATTCACTTTCTGTATCATCTTAAAAAACACTTTTCGCTTATACATATAGAATTTTCTTATCTTGTCTGCCTTTTTCCAATATCAGCTCCTGCAGTTTTTCATCCAATTCCCGTTTTTTATCTTCGGATAACTGTACCCAGACATCAGTAAGTCTGGTCATTTCCCGGATTACATCTTCATAGCCGTTAAGCCCCGCTACTGACATTCCACAGAAGCATAGAACGATTTCAGATCAATAGCTATATAGATATGTTCTTCTTTTTTATCCATGGACACACCTCCGGAAATTTTTTCTTTTCTTATTATATCAGAAAATGTGTTCGATTATAGATTTTTTTCTCTTTTTATGCAAAAAAACTCCTCCGGTTTTACTGCCGGAGGAGATTTTTCTATTTTTATGCGTTTTTCTTTCGATTTCGCTGTATCACACTGCTTTTAAAAGCTTTATACATTGCTGGTGACAACTCTGGTGCATCTTCATCTGGTACAATTGGTGATTTTTTTGCATTCATAACTTCCTGTATTTGCTCTTTTGTCGGCTTCTGCCCTTTATTAATAGTAAATGTTTTGATCATAATAGAGCCTCCTCTCCGATTCCGTTGCCAACCTAGCTGAAATCAACCGAATGTTTTCTTTTCTTTCGGTAAACACCACAAATAAAACTTCACCAACACATCCTATAGCAATATATCTGTCTTCTTCTGTACTGTGCTCAAAATCATACATTTCTATGTAATTCTTATCTTAAAATACATATGCTGCAGTTTCGAATGATATCTTATGTTTTTTCTGATTGATCAGATTCTTTTCCTGATCCCACTCAAATTTCAATTAATCACTCTCCTGCTTTTTTCTAAGTATATCATACATGGAATTTTCAGACTAGTAAAATAAATATAAACAATATTATAATAGTATAAGAAAAAGCGGCAGAACCTCTATTTCTACAGGCTCTACCGCTTTCTGTCTGAGTTCCCCTCAAAAAATCTCTATACGTTATATCAGAACAGTCCTGTGATCTTACCGCTCTCGTCTACGTCGATCTTAGTTGCTGCCGGTACTTTCGGGAGACCTGGCATGGTCATGATCTCACCTGTCAGTGCAACAATAAATCCTGCACCTGCGGAAATCTTAAGATTTCTTACTGTTACCTCGAAATCTGTCGGAGCACCAAGCTTTGTCTGGTCGTCTGTTAAACTGTACTGGGTCTTAGCTACACAGATCGGACAGTTGCCAAATCCAAGTGCCTCCAGCTGTTTCGCCTGCTTCTGAGCATTTGCTGTAAGAACCACTTTCTTTCCGCCATAAACCTTCTGTACGATCTGGTTCAGTTTGTCCTCGATGGAGCCTTCCAGTTCATAAGCATATGTGAAATCATTCGGCTCTTCAACAAGACGGATTACTTCCTCAGCAAGCTTGATTCCGCCTTCGCCACCTTTTGCCCATACCTCAGAAAGTGCTACATTTACGCCAAGCTCCTTGCATTTTGCTTCCACAAAATCAAGCTCTGCCTTGGTATCGGTCGGGAATGCGTTAATAGCTACCACACATGGAAGTTTGTATACATTCTTGATATTACTTACATGCTTCAGAAGGTTCGGGATACCTTTTTCAAGAGCCTCAAGGTTTTCATTGTTCAGGTCAGCCTTTGCAACGCCACCGTTGTATTTCAGGGCACGTACGGTTGCTACAATAACAACTGCACTTGGTGTAAGACCTGCCATACGGCACTTGATATCCAGGAATTTCTCAGCTCCAAGGTCAGCACCGAAGCCAGCCTCTGTGATCGCATAATCAGCAAGCTTCATAGCCATCTTTGTAGCGGTTACGGAGTTACATCCGTGAGCGATATTTGCGAATGGTCCGCCATGAACGATCGCCGGAACATGCTCCAGTGTCTGAACAAGGTTTGGTTTCAGGGCATCCTTCAGAAGTGCTGTCATAGCACCCTCTGCGTGGAGATCTCCTGCTGTTACCGGTTTCTGCTCAGCAACCTTGCCGTAAGTATATCCGATGATGATTCTGGAAAGTCTCTCCTTCAGATCTTTGATATCACTTGCCAGACAGAGAACTGCCATGATCTCAGATGCTACGGTAATGTCATATCCGTCTTCACGCGGCATACCGTTTGTTCTTCCGCCAAGTCCGTCTACTACATTACGAAGCTGACGGTCGTTCATATCAACGCAGCGTCTCCAGGTGATCTTTCTCGGATCGATGTTCAGCTCATTACCCTGGAAGATATGGTTGTCGATCATTGCTGCAAGAAGGTTGTTTGCCGCACCGATCGCATGGAAATCACCGGTAAAATGAAGGTTGATATCCTCCATCGGAACTACCTGTGCATAGCCGCCGCCTGCAGCACCACCTTTGACACCGAATACCGGTCCCAGAGATGGCTCACGAAGAGCTACCATAACATTCTTTCCGAGTTTCTGCATTCCATCTGCAAGACCTACGGTTGTCGTAGTTTTTCCCTCACCTGCCGGTGTCGGGTTGATGGCTGTCACGAGGATCAGCTTTCCGTCTTTTTTGTCTGTTTCTTTCAGAAGATTATAGTCGATCTTTGCTTTATATTTACCATACTGCTCCAGGTACTTATCATCAATACCTGCTTTCTCCGCAATCTTGGTAATTGGCTCCATTGTGCACTCCTGTGCGATTTCGATGTCACTTTTGAATCCCATAATGTTCTCCTTTCTCCGCAGCAACCGTCCGGATCTTTTTATCCCATAAAAAAGAGCAGTATTTGAATTCCTTCAAACACTGCCCAGACGGTCGACTCATCAAATCTCCGGCTCCCTTGTGGTTAGTCCCACAATTCCGTCAGTCACCGAAGACCTTATTAATTTGATGACTGAATACTAACACATTTATCAGTACTTGTCAAGAAATTATCAAATTATTTTTTTCACTTTTAAAGTGAGCTGAATCTAATTTTCTGAATCATTTCCGTTTTATGTACCAGTACAGCAAAAATTAATATTCGCTGTACTAGTTTTCTCTCCACCATCTGCACCATAAACATACATCTATACAGGGAAGTTTTCTTACCACACTTATGAAATCAAATCTGCAAATCCTGTAGATACCAGGAATAATATCAGCATTACAACCGGCACTACATAACGGATCATAAAGCGATATAACCCTGCCCGTTTAAAGTGTTCCCCATTTCGTTCCACTTCTCCTATGATCCAGTCAGGGCCGATCACCCATCCGATCAGAATACTTGTCAAGAGTGAGATAAACGGCATCAGAAAACTGTTGCTGATATAATCCATCACATCCAAAAGCTGTCCAACGGAACCATTTGGCAGCTTAAGTTCAAAATACAGTTTGTTATAACCAAGGCAGATCAGTACTGCTGTAACAAGAGAATAGATTCCGACAGCACCACACATTTTCTTACGTGGTTTATGATAAAGTTCCATGCAGTTTGCAACCAGTGTCTCCATGACAGATACGCAGGAAGTCAGTGCCGCAAATCCCATCATCAGGAAAAATGCAATTGCCACCGGACGGCCAAATACTCCCATGGCATCAAAAACCTTTGGCAGTGAGATAAATATCAGGCTTGGGCCGGAAGCCATTCCATCCTTTCCAAGAAATACAAAAACAGCCGGTATGATCATCATTCCTGCAAGAAACGCAACGCCGGTATCAAAGATCTCAATCTGATTTGTTGCTTTATTTAAATTAACTTCATTTTTCACATAAGAACCATAAGTGATCATGATTCCCATAGATACACTTAAGGAAAAGAATAACTGGCTCATCGCATCCAGAAGGATCTCCAGGAAGCGTTTTACCGTCAGTCCATGAAAATCCGGTTTGAGGTAAACAGCCAGCCCCTGCATACCAGTGCGGACAGTTCCATCCGTATCAGTATGGGACAGTGTCAGTGAAAAAATGGCAATGATCACGATCAGAAGAATCAGCCCCGGCATAATGATCCTGGAAAACTTTTCGATTCCCTTTTCCACACCACGAAATACGATCCAGGCAGTCAGGGCCAGAAAAATCAGCATAAATACAACGGGTGCAATATCTGATGTAATAAATGATGTAAAGTATCCATCTGAAGCCGCATCTTTCCCATCAGAAATAATATAAGTAAAAAAATATTTTGCAATCCATCCACCGATAACAGAATAATAGGTCATGATCAATGCCGGAACCAGAAACGTTAAATGTCCTAAAAATTTCCACTTTGGATTAAGTGCTTCAAAAGCTCTCAATGCATTTTTCTTTGTCTTTCTCCCAAGTGCTACATCCGTTGTCAACAGTACAAATCCAAAAGTCAGTACCAGTATCAGATAAACCAGCAGGAAAAGTCCTCCTCCATCTTTGGCACAGAGATATGGAAATCTCCAGATATTTCCAACTCCTACTGCACTTCCGGCTGCCGCCAGGACAAAACCTATTGAGCCGGAAAAGCTGCTTCCTTTTTCTTTCATTTCAATTTCCCCTCTTCAAGTATATATTTGATATAGGCTGAAACCTTCAGCCTAACAGCTATATCTTACACTAAATAAAGATAAGTGCAAATGGCAGAAGTTTCTTTTTACGAAATTTTATTCCAAAAAAGTTTCTTGCCACTTTACAAAGAACCTGTTTTTCCGATATAATCGTATACAATGAAAATTAATAAGAAAAATAGATAGTATGAGGAAACAAAATGAGTGATTTTACCTGTTATGTAGGTGAACAAATAAGAAAATACCGAAAAGCCGGAAAGATGACTCTGCAGGATCTGGCAGATGCCATCCATAAAAGCCGAGCTACCATATGCAAATATGAAAACGGAGATATCTCCGTTGATATCGAAACTTTATATGAGATCAGCCAGATTCTCCAGGTATCTATGTCCCAGCTTACCACCGGTCTTCCTGAAACAGCCAGTGAACCGTCCAATGCACCGGGAAAAGGACAAAAAAGCCCATTTTTTCAGGCCCAGAGGCTATATTTTTACTTTTACGATGGACGATATCAGCGTACAAAGGATGGCGTCATCGATATTTATGAAAAAAAAGGCGAATCCGGAAAATATGAAGCAACCTTAACGATCTGTTCTGTTTCTGCCAACGGAAGAAGCAGTGAGATTTTTTACACCGGAAAAGTTCTTTACAGTGATATGCTGATCCGTTTTTCCTTTGTAAATCAGTATAACCCACTGGAAGAAGATCTCCTGTACATTTTTAATCCTCTGGAGCTTCGAGATTTTACAACAGGACTTTTGTGTGGGATTTCCAGTGCGGATCTGATGCCCTGCGCATTCAAATGTGTGATCACTTTAAAACCGCAGGAGCTTACCGAAGCTTTCCGCCACCAGCTTCTTTTTACAAAAAAAGATTTGAAGCGCTGGGAACAGCTGAATATGTTACTGATAGATAATATGGAAAAGTAGTTTACTGTCTCAAAAAACGGTACATCTTATATTTTATAAGCTGTACCGTTTTCGTATTTTTCTGTATCAGGATTTTCCTGAAAACCCACACCGGATCGCCTGTGTCGGACATATCTTTTTACATCTTCCACATCGGATGCACTCTGTACTGTTGGGATTCTCTGTCGGATCGACTTCCATCTGGCAGATATTTCTGCATTTTCCGCAGTGAACACATTTTTCTTTATCTACTCTGTAACGAAAAACGGAAACTTTATTAAATACCGAATAAAAAGCTCCCAGCGGACAGATATACTTACAGAATGGCCGGTATATCATAATTGATAAGATAATGGTGATCACCAGGATCGTATTTTTCCACATGTACAGCCAGCCTACTGCACTTCGCATGGATTTGTTCAGCAGCACCAGCGGGATACCTCCCTCCAGCGTTCCTGCCGGGCAGATCAGCTTGCAGAAATATGGTGCTCCCTGCCCCATGATATCTACTACAAACATAGGGAGTATGATCACAAATACAAGAAAGATCACATATTTCAGTTTTCGCAGAAGCTTATCTCCCCGAAATGTCCGAATCTTCTTTGGAAAAGGAATCTTGTTCAACAGATCCTGGATCAGTCCAAAGGGGCAGAGAAATCCGCACACCAGTCTTCCAAGCAACGCTCCCACAAAGATCAGAAATCCAGCTACATAATATGCCATTTTGAAGTTCCAGCTTCCAATCACAGCCTGAAGAGAACCAATGGGGCAGGCCCCTCTTGCCCCGGGGCAGGAATAGCAGTTCAGCCCCGGAACACATACATTTTTCAGTTTTCCGGTGTAGATCTTGCCAGTTATAAACCCTGATATGTGACTATTTGTAAGGGCCGCCCACAATGCCTGGATCCCATGCCGCGGCCATTCATTTATTTTCATCTTCTTATTATCCAATGCCTATACACTCCATACAGATGTTGATCGCTTTTGTAAAAACTACAGATACCTCGCCCCTGCAGATTCCCAGTATCATCAGTAAAATCCCCAAAAACGCCAGAGCTGGTCCGATCCACCTGGATTCTGTTATTTTTCGAATCATTTTTCCACTCTCCGTAATGATCATGTTTTACTTTGAAACGTTTTTAAGCTCTTTTTCCACAATTTCCTTCCATTCGTCCAGTGTATGGCTTCCTGTATAGGTATCGCCTACAATGTTTCCATCTTTGTCAACAAAAAATGTTTCAGGAAATGCGGAAATCCCCTGCAGACGACCGTTCATCATAGTGGTATCCGGTGTCAGGAACGGATATTCTGCTTTTGTTTTTTCCTGAAGAATGCCTGCTTTCTTTACAGCCTCCTCGTCCTGATTTCCCTTTTCATCTGTAGTATCAAGCACTACGCCTGCTACTCCGACGCCTTTATCTTTCATTTCTTTATAGAGCTCCTGAAGTTCCGGAATCTCTTTTACACATGGTGAGCACCAGGTTGTAAAAACATTTACCAGCGTCAGGTCATAGTCACTGAACACTTTTTCTGTATATGTTTTTCCATCTATTCCTGTTGTTTCAAATTTTCCTACAGATTTTACATCCTCCGGGTTGCTGCTGGTATCCTGTGGCTGGTCAAACACGGAAATATTCTGATACGGTGTCATTTCCGTAATATCGGTTTTGATTTTTTCCAGCTCCTTTGTCAGCTTTTCATCTGCATCTTTGTTGGTGCTCAGATAATATTTGTATTTCCCGTCACTGCTGCTTCCAAGCTCTTTATGCTCTGTACAGCCGGTGATCTCATCCAGCTTTTTCTGTGAAGCTTCGTCATAAACGCCAATTGTACCGATTCTGTCCAGACCTGCCACCCAGTCGTCATATCCTGTTCCCATCTTCTGTATTTCGGCATTTTTCTGTTCCTCTGTCATTTTGCTCCAGCTTACGTAGGCATATGTCACTGCATTGGTCTGATTCTCAAAATCTTCCGTGGTAAGCATTGCAATGCTCTGGTCCTTGATCTGCTTTAACAGCTCCTTCGAAAGTGAAAGCTTCAGTCCCAGAAACGGATATTCATAAGAATCCTGTGCCTTGCAGGTTACGTCGGAAGGCTTAAATGTACCTGCTACCAGATCTGATGAAACTGCCTCTCCATCCATCATCATTGCCGCTCCGGGATCTGCTGTTTCCGTGCTTTCCGCCGCTGTTACCGGCACGCTTCCAAATGCAGATATTCCTAATACCGCAGCTGCCATAAGTGCTGTTATTTTCTGTGTTCTTAATTTCATTGTTTATATTCTCCCTTCTGATATCACCGGCCCATATCCGGAACCAGCATATATTTTATATGTAAATTTTGTTCTCTGTAGCCTTACTATATCATCCCCTGTATAAAATCTCTGTTAAGAAACAAAAAAATTTACAGGAATTTTATGCTATACATGATATTATAGATAACAAAGCAAAATCAACTGTTTTTTTGGAGGATTTATTATGCATATATTGATAATCGAAGATGAACAGCAGCTCTGCCAGTCTATTGCGGAGGGACTTCGTATGGATGGCTATGAAGCGGACACATGTTTTGACGGGGATGAAGGACTGGAATTATGTCTGGTGGAAAATTATGATCTCATCCTTCTTGATCTGAATCTTCCAGGCGTTGATGGTCTGGAAATCCTGCGCCAGTTTCGGGAATCCGATACTTCCACTCCCGTTTTGATCCTCTCTGCCAGAGGACAGATCCAGGACAAGGTTGAAGGGCTTGATCTCGGTGCCAATGACTATCTCACAAAGCCTTTTCATTTTGAAGAGCTGGAGGCACGGATCCGAAGTCTGACACGAAGAAAATTCATCCAGCAGGATGTGTGTCTGCAATGCGGACGTATCAGCTTTGATACCCGTACAAGAAAGGCCAGTATCGATGGACTCCCCCTTTCTCTGACCCGAAAGGAAAGTTCTCTTCTGGAATATTTCCTTCTTCATCAGAACCGTATCATAAGCCCGGAAGAAATGATCGAGCATATCTGGGACGGAAGCGTCAACAGTCTCAGCAATTCCATTCGTGTCCACATTTCTTCTCTTCGAAAAAAACTGCGCACTGCTCTCGGCTTTGATCCAATACAGAATAAGATCGGCCAGGGTTACATTTTAACGGAGGATACACAATGAAAAAAATAACCGGAAAGCTTTCTCTTCAATGGCGTCTGACACTGATCACTGCGCTGCTTATGACAGTCACCTGCATTCTGATGTATTTTTTTATCAGCCAGTCCGCAGTTGCCGGAATGGAGGATCTGGGAGATTACATGATACGGATCGATAACACTGATTCTGCTCCCATCACCTTTAATATGAATCCCTCCGTCTTATTTCCGGAGCTTTCCAATCAGCTGCAGCTAACAAAAAAGCTTTTTCTCACCAAAGGACTCATGGTAACAGGAATCATCATCCTTCTCAGCAGTATCTGCACATATTTTATCAGCCGTCAGGCATTACTTCCTCTTCGCAGGCTCAGCCAGGAGGTGAACAAAATAGAGGCCCAGAACCTTTCGAAGACTCTTGAAGTTCCTGCTACCAATGACGAGATTTCCCGCCTGACAATTTCATTTAACAAAATGCTCGCACGCCTGGATGAAGCTTTTACTGCCCAGAAGCAGTTTTCTGCCAATGCAGCCCATGAGCTGAGGACTCCTCTTGCCGTTATCCAGACAAATCTGGAGGTTTTTGCCCGCAGGGAAGCACCTGCTTTAAAAGATTATCAGGAGATTTTTGCCATGCTCCAGGAACAGACCGGGCGACTTTCCCATCTGGCTGAAATCCTCCTGGATATGACCGGTGTACAGACTGTTGAACGTTCCGAAAGGATCTCTCTGGCAGCACTGACTGATGAGGTTTTCTGCGACCTGGCTTCCGTAGCGGAACAGAAGGATGTTGAACTGATCCAGCAGGAGGGAGACTGCATCATTACCGGAAGCTATCTGCTGCTGTATCGCGCTGTGTACAATCTTGTGGAAAATGCGATCAAATACAATCACTCCGGTGGAAAAGTAACCGTAAACATCCATCTTTCCGAAGAAATAACAGATACATCCGCATCTGTCAATTACGTCTTTCTTGAAGTCTCCGATACCGGAATCGGCATTCCTCCCGAATATCAAGAAAAAATCTTCACTCCGTTCTTCCGTGTGGACAAATCAAGAAGCCGTGCTATGGGAGGTGCCGGCCTGGGACTTGCACTTGTCAGTGAAATTGTCAGACAGCATAACGGACAGGTAAAAGTACTGGAAAGCAGCAAAAAAGGCAGCGTGATCGCAATCATGCTGCCAGTCTGAACATGTTTGTATTACACTTGTCTCATATTCCGATACTCTGTAGGTGAAATTCCATAGCAGCTTTTGAATACTTTCGAAAACTGAAAAGGATTCGTATATCCAACATCTGATGAAATATCGGATATGGAATATTCTGTGGTGGTCAGCAGGATCTTTGCCTGATTCATCCTTACTTTACGGAGATATTCCCGGGGTGACTGGTCGTATTCCCTGCGGAACAGTGTGCTGAGATAATTTGGATGTACATGGAGGATTCCTGCCACATCTTGGATTCGGATATCCCGGCTGTACATGCGGTCCATATAGTTTTTTGCATCTTTTGCCAGATTTTTTTCTTCTTTTGTCAGCTTTTTTATATCTCCCTGTGTTTCCAGAAGTCTGGCAAAAAGATGCAGCATTCTGCTGTTTGCTTCCAGGGATGCGGAAAAATTCCGTATGGAAAAAAACTGTGCTCCCGGAAAATCTTCTTCCTGATAAATGGCCACATCCTGAAGTCTTTTATCCATAACTGACAAAATCGACAGGATCTCTTTTTCCAGTTCTTTAGCCGAAAGCGCCAGATCCAGGATCTCGTTTTTTCCAAATAGAAGATCAATAAATTTATTTCCGTTATCTGCATAAAATCCGATCCAGGCATATTTCCAGGGGTTCTGCAGGGAAGCTATGTATTTTCCTTCTATTCCTGCAGGTATAAAAAATGCCTGTCCGGCATGTACATTCAGCATTCTGCCTGAGATTTTCAAGCTTCCTTCTCCCTGCAGTACAAAATGCAGCAGATGATAAGGTCTGGCCTGAAACTGCCACATATGTCCTTTTTCACATTCCTGGATACCGCAGTGGTTCATCTGCATAACCGACAATTCCCGCTTTGCCCGATCCAGAAAAATATCTTTACTTCCAAGCATGGACTCACCTCCCCCGTAAACGATCTTTAATTCCCGGCACTTTCATATCTTCCCAGTCCACGTTTCAGGCACACTGCCGATAACCACAGCATCCCTATGCAAACAGGAAACAGTAACAGACATCCTGGCAGCATGTCCTTTTTTCCTAACAGAAAGTCCGCCGGATAATAGCTGATATATGCGTAAGGTATGATATATCCAAAGATTCCTTTCAGTAATCCCGGGTATATGATAAGTGGATATTTCGCCATCTCTCCTACAGAAAGAACCAGATAATTTAACGAATTTTTCGGTCCCTGCATCCAGAAGGACATACAGCTTGCCAGCCAGATCATGCAAAAACGGATCATAGATACTGTAAGCAGAGATACCACAAAATACAGGATTTTTATGATCGTCCAGTTTATTTTACAGTTTTTTATTCCAACTGACAATATTCCCAGTGCTATGATCATTTTATTTAATCCGTCAAAATCAATCCTGGAAGCTGCCATCTGCATTCCTGCCGGAAGCGGTCTTACGAGAAACCGGTCGATTTCTGATTTATTTACCATCTGTGCAATTTTCCAGGATCCCTGAAAGAAAAAGTTCACCCATCCTTCTGAAAATAACAGATATCCATCTAGCAATAAAATTTCCCATACAGACCAGCCGCCAACTGTGGGAATATTTGTATAGATAATTCCAACAACAGCCAGATTTGATACCTGGGACAGCAATGTAAAAAATGTCATCATCAGAAAATCTGCCCGATAATACATCAGGGATTTTATATTCATTTCCTGCATCTTCCGGTATATTTTGAAATATTTCCTGTATCTGCCCATCTTTAACCTCCATATAATGCGATAACGGAAGAGGCTTTTTTCCATAAGATGCTTCCAAATGCAAATAATATTACATTCCACACGCTCTGGAACAAAAGTGCTTCCCAGCATTTCTGCCAGCAAAATATTCCGTCAAATATGCAGCATGGAATATATACAATCCCTGAAAAGGGCATAATCATAACAATTTTCTGCAAAAATCCAGGAAACAATGCCAGCGGAACCAAAGCTCCAGAACAGAAATTTGTCAAAACTTCTCTCCCTTTTACAACACCATATGCATTATCTGTATAAAAACAGAGCATGGAAAATATATGTTGGATGTTAAATTTGATTCCTATTCCCAAAAGTATGGAAAAAAGCAGCAGAAGAACTCGCCACATCTCTATATTCTGCATTCCGTTACACATTACCAGGAAAATACCGCACCATAAAAATGTGATCAGAAATTCCATTCCTGCTGTTCCAACAGCTTTAAAAAAAGTCAAACTTCGGTAACTCAGCGGTTTCAACAAATCTGTGATTATATTTCCACTGATAATACTGTTGGCTGTCTGCATTTCAAATCCAAAAGAAAATGTACTATTGCACAAAAAAGAAACGATCACATATTTTTTCATAATTTTCCATGTATATCCATTAATCTCCGTATGATATAAAAAAATACTTTTCCATACATAGTAAAAAACTACAACCTGAATAAAATTTGCAAGCAAACCGGTCAGGAAATTTTCTTTATAAGCAATTCCTTCCAAAAATCCCCCTTTTATCAGTGCCAGATATTTTCTCATATTTGCTCTCCTCAGAAAAACAAAATCAGACGGTTAATTCTTCGTATTTCCATTGAACAGTTCAATAACAATTTCTTCCAGTGTTTCTGCTTCCGGATAATCATCAAATATTTTTGTTATTTCATCATCAAATAAAATTTCTCCTTTTTCCAGAATGATAAGTCTCCGGCACAGCCATTCCATATCTTTCAGATCATGGCTTGTCAGCAAAATCGTGGTCTTTTTTTCTTTATTTATGTATTGTAAAAACTGATATACTTTCTGTTTGACTGCCACATCCAGCCCTATTGTTGGTTCATCCAGAAATAAAACCGGCGGATCATGTAAAAGAGCTGCTGCTATATCTGCCCTTACTCGCTGTCCCAGGGACAGCTTTCTTGCCGGCTGGTCCATAAATTCTTCCAGTTCCAGGATTTTCTTAAACAGATCCAGATTTTCTCCATAAACATTGTCCGGGATTTCATAAATACTATGCAGCAGTTCAAAAGAATCTTTTACCGAAATATCCCACCACAACTGTGTCTTCTGACCAAACACAACGCCTATCTTCCCGCCATTTCTGATCCGTTCCCTGAATGGATCATTTCCCATAACGGAAATCTTTCCGTCTGTCGGTTTCATGATCCCTGTAAGCATTTTAATGGTCGTTGATTTTCCTGCCCCGTTTGCACCAAGGAAAGCTACACATTCACCCTGCTGTATGGAAAAAGAAATTCCTTTTACAGCTTCCTTCTCTTTATATTGGGGATGGAATAAGTATTTCACCATTCCGATAAAACCTTCCTGCCGCTGTGAAATCTTATATTTTTTGTACAGATTTTTAACCTCTATGCTATCCATATACATTCTTCTTTCTCTGTATTTTGCTCTGTTGCGGTAAACTTGGTTACTGTCTATACAATAGCATCGTATATTTTATCCGTACATGTTCATTGTATAAATCTTTATGTTTATAATATAATTTTCACTGCAAAAAAAGCTCCCCGGAAAACAGCTTTTTACTGATTTCGGGAAGCCAATATCTTTTTTATTTACGCAAGTACTCTGATGACAGATTTTATTTATACAGAGGTGTCACATACTTACCTGATACTATCTTTACAATGCCTCTTTATACAGTGCCAGGATATCCTCCCGAACGGTTTTCTGAGGATTCACCGCAATGTTTCCGCTTTTCATGGCATCCTCTGTCATCTGCGCAAAATACTCATCCGTAACCCCTGCGTGGGATAATTTTGCAGGGATTCCAACCTGTGTATTCAGTTCACGGACTGCCTGTTCCAGCATTCCTTTTGAAAACTCAGACTCACATTTCTTTTCCGCGGAAATATAATTATAGATCTTCCGATATTTTCCGAAGGCTGCCTCTTCGTTATATTTCACGATATACGGAAACAAGATTCCGTTTGCAACACCGTGCGGCACATTGAAAAAAGCACTGACCGGATGGCTCATGGCATGGATATTTCCAAGTCTTGCCCATGAAAAAGCAATCCCGGCAAACAGAGAGCCTGCCAGCATATCGGAAGCTGCTTCCAGATTGCTACGGTCTGCCACGTAGGTGCGGATGCTCCGCCCGATCAGCTCCATTGCTTTTTCGCTCATGGCCTCGGAAAATGGGGATGCGTCCAGAGAAACGTAAGATTCCTCTGCATGGATCAGTGCATCGATCCCGCAGGCAGCTGCCACCGAAGCCGGTGCGGAGGTGAGAAGCAGCGGATCCAGAAGTGCATAAGCCGGGATCAGCTTATAGGAAAATACTGTAAGCTTGTAATTTCGTCTGTGATCGGTAATAACAGAAAAAGCCGTAACCTCTGAACCGGTTCCTGCTGTTGTAGGAATGGCGATCAGCGGGACGATCTCCCCAGGAACCTTGTCTGCACCTTCATATTCTGTGATGCTGCCGCCGTATTTTGCCACAACACCGACAGCTTTTGCCACATCCATAGGGGAACCCCCACCAAGAGCGACAATAAAATCCGCTCCGCTTGCCCGGAACGCTTCTGCTGCACGTTCCACAGTCTCCACGGATGGATTTCCTTCTGTATCACAGAAGGTGCTGACTGCAATGCCGGCCTGTGTAAGGATTTCTTCACACTGCCCCACTACGCCAAGTCTGTTCAGTGTGGGGCCGGAAATGATAAAGCCATGTTTTCCTCCAAGCTTCCCGGCTGCCCCGGGAAGCTCCTTTAATACACCTTCACCAAAAAGAATATTCTGCGGTACAGAAAATGTAAATCTTTTCATGCTGTCCATCTCCTCCGCTTATTCTGAAAGTGCTTTTACTGTCTCTTCAATGATGGCAGCCGCCTGATCACAGTTCTCCTCTGTAATGATCAGCGGCGGTACCATACGGATGGTATGTACTCCGATTGCAGTGATCAGAAGATGGCTGTCCAGACAGCCATGCTTTACATCCACACCGTAAATAGCATCATCAAATTCCACGCCTACCAGAAGGCCCTGCCCGCGGACTTCTTTTACATGAGGGATCTTTGCAAGTTTTTCCATAAAATAAGTACCCATTTTTTCCGCATTGCCAGCCAGATCTCTGTCGAGAAGTTCACCAACCTCTGCAAGTGCCGCAGCACAGGAAACCGGATGTCCGCCGAAGGTTGTTCCGTGGGAACCAGGTGTGAATGCTTTTGCCACTTCCTCTGTAGCGCAGATCGCGCCGATCGGCATACCTCCTCCAAGGGCCTTTGCCATGGACACGATATCCGGTTTGATCCCGTAATGCATATAGCTCATCACCTTACCGGTTCTGCACCAGCCTGTCTGAACCTCATCAATAAGAAGGAGCATATCGTTCTCATCACAAAATTCCCGAAGTCCCTTCATAAATTCCATGGTTGCCGGATGGACACCACCCTCGCCCTGTACAGGCTCTATCATAATGGCAATGGTATTTTCCGTGCAGGCATCCTTGAAAGCCTCAAGATCATTGTACGGTGCATAGGAAAATCCGTAGGTCATAGGACCGAAGCCAACCTGGCATCCGTTTCCCGGCTGTCCGGTGGCGGACATGGCACCAAAGGTTCTTCCATGGAATCCCATTTTTGCAGTTACGATATGATAACGGTTCGGACCATATTTTTCGATTCCGTATTTTCTTGCCATTTTGATCATAGCCTCATTTGCCTCTGTACCGGAATTCTGGAAAAAGATCTTGTCCATTCCGATGGTAGTGCAGACTTTTTCCGCAAGAAGTGCCTGTGGAATGGTATAAGGATAATTGAAGGTATGCATCAGTGTCTGTGCCTGGTCTACCACGGCCTTTACCACCTTCTCATTACAGCTTCCGGCGGAGTTTACGGCAATACCTGCATAAAAATCCAGATACTTTTCCCCTTTTTCATTGTAGATATACTGATCTTTTGCGCTTTCTGCCAGAAAATCCATTCTCTCATAGGTCTCGATCATGTATTTGTTTACTTTTTCCTTGATATCCTCAAATGTCAGTCCTATTTCTTCCAGCTTCATTTCTTTTCCTCCCCTTTTGTGATCTGTTCTGATAAGATCTGTTCCCGTGTGATCAGACCCTTCATCACCAGATATTCTTCGATCATCTTTACGCATCCTGCAATTCCGACTTTTTCACTGTTCAACGTCATATCGTAATTGACGGGATTAGTCCAGTAATTTCCTTTTGTATAATATTTATAATAGTCCGCCCTGTACTTATCTGTATTCTCAATGGTGGCTGCTGCCACATCTGCGGATACCTTCATCCTCTGCATGGTCCGCTCCAGACAGAAGGCACGCGGCGCTTCGATATAGATACTTACCACATTTTTTCTGCCCTTTAAGACATAATCCGCGCATTTTCCGACGATCACGCAGGATTCCTGATCTGCCAGGTTTCTGATGATCTGTGACTGATACTCAAACAACCGGTCATCAGAAACAAATTTTTCATTTCTTGCAATGTACTGTCTGGATCTGGGCAGCCCTTTAAGGAATCCTGTAAATCCTCCGTTATTGCGGATACGCTCATTGATATCCAGGAAGAGCTTTTCATCCAGTCCGCTCATCTGGCTTGCCAGTGTCAGGATACGGTTTTCATAACAGTGGATCCCAAGGTCTTTTGCCAGCATGGAGGCGATTTCCTTTCCGCCGGTTCCAAAACCTCTGGCAAAGGTTACAATAAAATTTTCCATTTTATACTCCTTCCTATCCTGCCAGATAACGGCTCAAAAATTCTCTGGTACGGGCATTTTTAGGATTTTTAAACAGCTCCGCCGGAGGTGCATCCTCCACAATGTAACCCTGATCCATAAAAATCGTCCTGGTGGAAACGTCTCTGGCAAATGCCATCTCATGGGTTACAATGATCATGGTAAGTCCTGTTGTTGCCAGTTCTTTCATAACATTTAAGACCTCTCCTACCATCTCCGGATCCAGAGCTGAGGTAGGTTCATCAAAAAGCAGAACCTCCGGATTCATGCAGAGAGATCTTGCAATGGCAACTCTCTGCTTCTGTCCACCGGAAAGCTGTGTGGGATTTGCATTGATAAACGGTGCCATTCCCACCTGTTTCAGATGCGTGATGGCCCGGTCAAAAGCTTCCTCTTTTGACAGATGGAGTACTTTCCTTGTACAGAGCATACAGTTCTGAAGAACGGTCATGTTATTAAAAAGATTAAAGGACTGAAATACCATTCCTACCTTGGAGCGATATTCATTGATCTCTTTCTGGACTGCTCCGATCTCTTTTCCATGATACCGGATCTTTCCGCTGGTCTGGGTCTCCAGCTTATTGATACAGCGAAGCAGAGTGGATTTTCCGGAACCGGAGGAACCAACGATACAGATGATCTCCCCGGGAGCCACATTAAAATCGATCTTTCTCAGTACTTCATGTTTTCCAAAGGATTTGCTTAATTCTTCTACGGATATGATGGCATCACTCATAACTTCTTCCCTCCTTACGGATTATCCATATATTCCACTGCCAGTACATAGTTCTCTGTTTTCTTCATCTTCTTTTCCAGGAAGGTGAATAACCGGTTGAATACAAAGCAGAGTACAAAATAGATCACTGCGATAACAAGATAGGATTCAAAATATTTATAATAATTTCCGCCTACGGTCTTGGCTGCCATAAACAGCTCCTGTACTGCGATGACGTTAAGAACGGAAGTCATTTTCAGATTTGTGAGAAATGTGTTTGCCATTTCCGGAATGATGTTTTTGAATGCCTGCGGAAGGACCACATAGATCATGGTCTTCATGGGCGACATTCCCATAGCCCAGGCGCCTTCTCTCTGTCCCAGATCAATGGAACCGATTCCGGCTCTTACTGTTTCAGCCATGTAAGCTCCGGTATTTAACACCGTTACCATGACACCTGCAAACAGCGGTGTGATATTTACGTTTGCTTGCCGGATACCATAATATAGAACCATTGCCTGCACGATCATTGGTGTGTCACGGAAGATCTCTACATAGACTCTGCAGATTGCTTTCAGTATCCAGAAAATTCCTTTTTTCAGAACACTGTCTCCCTCGTTGATCCGGATATCCTGAATGATCCCGATGATGTAGCCCAGCAGGAAACCCAAAAGGGTTCCTGCTACTGCTATATAGAGCGTCAGCCATGTTCCTTCCAGAAACATACTGGAATATTTTTTCGCCAGGAATATCATCCATTCCAGAGAATTTGTCGGATCTGTAATTGAAAAACCTAACATATCTCCACCCCGCTTTGATTAGTTTGCTGCCGGCTGCTGTGTCAGGACGGTATCCATAAGCTCATCCATTTTTTCCTTGTCATCCCAGCCAATATCATCCATGGCACCCTGCAGCTTATCTCTCAGCTCTGTATCATCTTTTCTTGTTGCGATGCAGACATTGACCATTTCATCATCATTTTTAAAGGTATCCTTCTCATCCAGGTTGATGATCTTCAGATCCTTGTTTGTCAGTGCTGCTGATTCTGCTGTAGGAACATCTACAACGCAGACATCTGCAACTCCGTTAGAGACTGCCATAAAGCACTCTGATGTTGTCTCATAGTTTCCGGACTGCTCTGCACCGTCGATCTGATCCAGAAGCGGTACCCATCCGGTTCCAAGCTGTGTGGTAACCTTGCAGCCTGTTCCTGCAAGATCGGAAAGACCTTTGACATCGTCATATTTGCCTCCTGCCTTTACCACGATACAGTTATCTCTGTAATAATATGGTTCTGTAAATGCATATGATTTTTCTCTTTCTGCCGTTTTTCCCATGCCAGCGATGATACAGTCATAATCGCCGGCATCCATGGAGATTCCAATGGAGGACCACTCAACCTTATGGATCTCCAGCTTCATTCCAAGCTGATCTGCAAGCTTCTGAGCTACTGCCACATCGTAGCCATATGCGTAATAATCACTGCCGTAAATAGGTTCTGCCTTGCTTCCGTCCGGAGTTGTATCTGTATCCTGGGTCCAGTTGAATGGTGCATATGCACATTCCATGCCAACCCTTAACACATCCTTATCTGATTTGTCTGCTGCCCATGTGGAAGCCGCTGTAGATGCTAACATTGCTGCGGAAATAATACCTGTGATCACCATTTTGCCTAAAAGATTTTTTTTCATATTCGTTTCCTCCTCTTCTACATAGCTGGCACAAAACATATTTAGCTGGTCGACCTGAACGTTTTCGCCTGTAAACAACAAGGGCGCTGAAAGAAATTTTTCATTTCCTTCAACGCCCTTGTTGTTTGATAGACTTCATTATACTCAGAAGAAGCTTTTCGTCAACTTTTATTTTGCACAAATTAACTGTTCATTTTGCACAGTGTTGTATTTATATGAACCTGTTCTTCAGGAAAACATCAGCTGCTTGATCAGGATACAGTTTATCATATCCAGATATTCCATATAGTCATCCAGTTCAAAATCTATCAGCTCCTGGATCTTATTCAGCCGGTACTGCAGAGAATTTCTGTGAATAAAAAGTTCCTTCGCCGTTTTTCCGACGCTGAACCCGTTCATGTAATAGGCAAGCAGGGTATCCAGGAGAAACGTTCCGTTGGCATGATCATATTCCTCCAGCTTTCCCAGCCGTTCATTGCAATAATTCAGGATCTCATCATGGTTGTCGTTGTTGAACAGATACTGATAAATTCCCATGGCTGTTGCACTTAAAACTTTCTTGTGCTTGGGATTTGGAAGTATGTCTTTTTTGGGGATCAGACGCTTTGCCTCCTGATAGCTGGTGCCGAAATCTGCCGGATTGGTGTAGATACCGCCCAGGATACAGGTGCTTCGGATTGTTCCGTGAAACTGCGGACTGGCATCGATCTTCTGCAGAACCTTCTCCAGCTCATGTTCAATGCTTTTGTCTTTTTTTGCCTCAAAAAGAAGGACAAATTTGTTGAGAAACCGAAGGAACATGGGCTTTCCTTCCATTGCCATGACTTCCTGGTTCAGATAATTGGCATAATACTCGTAGATATGCTCATCCTGCTCCAGATTGATGCCGTACTTCCGGTCAGCCACAATGATCCCTACTCTGCAGGGTGTTGTAAAGTTGATCCCGAACTGCTGGGAGATTTTTTCGATATAGCGGTCATTAATATCATAGCCAAACAGAAGATTGTAAAGATAATCTCCCATCCGCCTGTTCTGCATTTCATATTCCAGGATGATTTTTCCCACACTCTGGGCAATATCCACAAAAGAAGCTCCCTTCCACCGGATGTAAAACAGCGGGAGCTGAAGCGCATTGGCTTTGTCGATCATCTCCTTCGGAACGGATTCTTTGTCATCGGTGATTGAAACCCCAAAGCCGGAAATTCCAAGCCCATACAGTTCTTCCATGGCTTTCTGTGCTTCTTCAAGGTCAAACCGGACATAGTCTACCACACAAAGGGCAAAATTCCCCTGGTTCATATGTTCCTCAAAAGGCCGGGTCTGCACCATATAGGTCCATGTGACAGGTCTTGTGAGACCTTTTTCCCCGGCGATCAGCTCCACTCCGTCCAGCTGCAGCTCCAATATATCCTGGCAGGTGATCATATGCATCAACTCCTTATTATTGCAGTATTTCACACACTCTCTTCCATAAACAGACAAAAACAATACCTGATTTTCTCATCCTTCAGTTATCCTAGCAGAAATATCTGATCCCTGCAACTCAAAAAAAAGCCTGGAAGAAATCAGCCACAGGCATTTTATTTCTTCCAGGTTTTTCTGTTTTCTGATTCTCAGTCAGCTGTCTTTGATCTGGCAGCTGATACAGCTCTGCATCCAGTTACATTCAGACTTATTCTGCCTGTGGTTTGCTTACCTGTGCTGTATCATTCTTTACTCCGGCAGATTTTTCGGCATGCTCTTTCACAAGATTCCGTCCAAGCAGAGTCAGGCATACAAATGCGATCACTGCAAAAACAGCTCCGATTCCAAATACCACATTCATCTCATAGCCTTTGTTGCTCACCAGACCGGAGATCGCCGGTGCGCCAAAGGTTGCAAATACGATGCCGAACATGACGAATCCGTAATTTTCTCCGGTGTGCTTCATTCCGAAAACAGAGCTTGTCAGAGACGGGAAGCTTCCCATGATACCTCCGTAGCAGCCGTACATCAGAACAATGGCAACCGTTACTGCCAGGGAGCTTGATACAGCGAGAACTCCCATAGCGATCACCGCCACGATCAGCACTCCTTTGATGCAGACGATCCTTCCTGCTTTATCTGCCAGTGTTGGAAGCACCAGTCTTGCTCCCGCATTGACAATGGATCCAAGCATAACGGCGCTGACTGCCACTGCAGACGGGATTCCAAGGTCGATCTGGTAGGTCTGGGATACCGGTGAAACCATAAAATAAGAAATCAGTCCAAAGAACATGGTCGCAAGAAGAAGATAAAAATTTCTTGTATGCATCATCTCTCCGGATGTATACTGCTTCATCTCCGTTGTCCCGGACTTTGACGCAGAGCCACCTGCGTTCACCAGACTCTTAACGGGTGCCTGAAAAAAAATGCCGCACAGGATCCAGGAAACTGCGATGGCTGCCCCAATGATCAGAAAGGTTTTCTGCACGCCCTCTGCCTCCAGCAGCTTTCGACTCAGCGGCGCCAGGAAAAATCCACAAAGTCCGTTGGCCGTTACCACAACGCCGGAAGCAAATCCGGTACGGTCCGGGAACCATCTCTGCACGGTTGCCAGGATCACCGTGTAGATCATTCCCTGTCCAAATCCCTGCATCACTCCGTAGGAGAGATACATAGGAAGCGGTGTGGGAACGATCAGAAATGCGGATGCCAGGATTCCTGCCGCAAAGATCCCGCCCCCAATCCATACGATCGTCTTTTCCTTAAAGCGGTTCTGCATCCTTCCGCCTACGATATTTCCGAATACAAAGGTGCTCAGTGCCAGATAAAAGCACATGGATGCCTGTCCCTGACTCCAGCCTGCCTGCTCCATCACATAGGGCTGGTAAATAGACCATACATGGGGATATCCGGTAAAAAAGATCGCGAAAGCTCCGAATATCATAGTCAGCAAACGCTGTTTTTTCTGTATTCCTGTCATAATTTCCTCCTCTGAAAAAGATTTCCGGCCTGCTCTGTACTCTCTGCCCACAGAATGCAGCCTGTTTCTGTACTCACGATCTGCACGTTTTCCTGCACATTAGCTCTGCTTATTCCTGATATTCTTCCATTTGCGTGCTATTATTCTTTATTTGCGTGTCAAATGTGTGTTAATTATGTTGTGTGTATGTTATCACACGCAACCTTATTATGCAATATAAATTTACAGCTTTTTCTGTTTTCTCGTTTTTGTCCAAATTTTCCTGTTATTTCTTTGTATATTATTCACTATGCTCGTTTTCGGGCACGCATATGCACGCATATTTTTTTATTTAAAATACCGTTTTTATCCGTTTTTTCTATTTTATAATTCTCAATTCGCGCAAAAAAGCACGCCATGTTACAGGCGTGCTTTCGTGATTTTATATAATTTCTGTTGCTTATTTGATTATCTTCAGCTCATATTCCCTGGTTCCCAGGCCGATCTTTTCTGCCTGATCCAGAGTTGCCTTCCACTCAATATTCGGATTGGAATCCTTAAAGTGGTCATGATGACAGTGCCATCCCGGCTCTGCCAGATGCTCTCCAAGCTGGCTATTGGCAATCGGTGTTGCCTTCAGGCAGGCATCTGCACAGGCCTGATCCAATGCAACCGGGTCAAAGCTTGCGAACATTCCGATATCAGGAAGGATCGGCGCATCATTTTCACCATGGCAGTCACAGTTCGGGCTGATATCCTGTACCAGTGCAATATGGAAATGAGGACGTCCGTGACAGACAGCCTGTGCATACTCTGCCATCTTGCGGTCAAGAAGCTCGTTTGCACTGCTGTTCGGATTGTATACGGCATCATAGCTGCAGGCACCGATACAGCGGCCACAGCCTTTGCATTTATCGTAATCGATAACTGCTTTCTTGTTTACATATGTAATCGCATCACTTCCGCACTCTTTCGCACAGCGGCGGCAGCCACGACAGATATCTTCATGGATGGCCGGCTTTCCGCTGGCATGCTGCTGCATTTTTCCGGCACGGCTTCCGCAGCCCATACCGATATTCTTCAGGGCGCCGCCAAAGCCGGTTGCCTCATGTCCCTTGAAATGGCTGAGACTGATAAAAATATCTGCGTCCATGATAGCATGTCCGATCAGGGCAGTTTTGCAGTATTCTCCGTTTACTACCGGAACTTCTACTTCATCGGTTCCTCGAACTCCGTCACCGATGATGATCTGACATCCGGTTGTGATCGTGTTAAATCCGTTAAGATTTGCACAGTCCAGATGCTCCAGTGCATTCTTTCTGCTTCCCGGATAAAGAGTATTACAATCTGTCAGGAACGGCATTCCGCCCTGCTCCTTACAAAGATCTGCGACTACCTTCGCATAGTTCGGACGAAGGAATGCCATATTTCCAAGCTCTCCGAAATGCATCTTGATTGCTACGAATTTTCCATCCATATCGATATCTTTGATTCCTGCGGCAACGCAGAGTTTTTTCAGTTTGTCCAGCTGGCTGGTTCCCACCGGACAACGAAAATCAGTGAAATAAACTGTTGATTTCTCCATTCTGGTTTCCCTCCTGTTTGATCATTTCAAAATAAATTTACCCTTTTCCTGACAATATGTCTAGTTTTTATACAAAAAATGTATAAAAAGATGCGCTGCTCTACTCTCGAAAAAGAATCTGCGAAAAATACCGGAACTTTCCATCATTGGTCCAGCACTGCATTCCCACAGCATCTGCCATCTTCTGCGCATCCACACAATAGGCAGACATACAGGAATTATGCTTGTACGGTCCGGCGCTCATGATCAGAATATCTGTTTTTCCGCACTCTTTCATCTTCTCTGAAAGCTGCTCTGTCAGCTTATTATGTGCAAGCTTGGCTTTTCTATAATCCATGAATCTGTCCTGCGTCGTCTGGAGCACCAGGGTGTTCTCATAATCCAGGGCACGTTCCTTCATTTCTTCCACAGTCCCGCTTTCCGGTGGACATGCAGGGTTTTTATCATAATTGCCACAGGCATTTTCTTCACAGAAAACACGGTATTCCGGCACAAACACCAGCTTATCGGTTTTCATGACCGCAGCATCGGAAAAGCCAAGCTTCTTTGCTTCTTCAATAAAATCCATTTCTCTCTCCTGTACTTTTTTTCTTTTATAGTGCCACATTTTATTTGTTTTTACAAGTTCTGACTTTTACTCTGCAGCCAGACGGATAAACTCCTCCATCTCTCTCGTCTTAAACTTATTTTTGTGGTAAAAGATCTGCCGGTACATGGATATCTCCACATCTTCCACATGTAAAAGGGCAATTCTTCCTTTCCGGATATCCCGCTCCACAGCCAGATAGGGAAGAAAGGAAAGTCCGTGGTTCTTTTCCAGCATGCGGATGATAAAAGCGGTATCGCTGATCTCCAGCACCGGTGACAGGGCCTGCTTCTTAAGTGCCAGCTGCTGATCCAGAGCTTGTCGATAATTGGCATTCTTTTCCGTGAGAAAAAAAGGTTCTTCCAGAATATCCTCCATCTTCAGCGTCTTTCCCGCAAACTCCGAATCTGCAGAGGCCACAAATACTACCGGCTCCGCCTTCTCCATGACCTTCATCCAGTTCTGCTCCCACCTTGGGGTATCCAGTATGTAAATCAGATCCAGCCCGTTATGCTCCATCATTCGTATCAGCTGTTCCGGCGTATCAATAGTCACCTGCATATTTACTTTCGGGTGAAGCTCACGAAATTTGCTGAGAACAGCCGGAAGCTTTGCTGTGCAGAGAGATTCAATGGTCCCGATATGTAATGGATTTTTCAGTTCCGCATCATCATTCATTGACTTTTTTGCTTTATTTACGTCATATAAGATCCGGCTTGCATGCCCCATAAACTCTTTTCCGGACGGAGTAAGCACCACACGCTTTCCGGTTCTGTCAAAAAGTCTTGTTTCCAGCTCACTTTCCAAAAGACGGATCTGGACAGTGATAGCTGACTGGGTGTATCCCAGAACCTCTGCTGCCCTGGAAAAGCTCTGAAGCTGTGCTACATGTACAAACGTCTCCAACTGACGGATTTCCATTATTTTCTCCCTTTTTCTATGAAATTTTTTCATCGTGATGATGAAATCTGTGAATTTGCTTTATTTTTATGTCAATGTTACAATACAATCACGAGGACGTCAATCGTATTTTTGTGCAAAATGAATAAATTCATACTTAGGAGGAAAGAATCCAAATGGAAAAGAAAAAAATCAAGATCGGACTTGTGCCGAAGCTGATCATTGCCATCATCATAGGTATCCTGTTCGGCCAGTTCCTTCCGGAAGGCTTCTGTCGCTTTGTTGTAACCCTTTCCGGATTTTTCAGTACCTTTCTGAAATTCGTCATCCCGCTGATGATCCTTGCCTATGTGACCATGGGTATTGCGGATCTTTCACAGGGTGCAGGGAAGCTTCTCCTGATCACAGTGGCTCTGGCTTATGGCTCCACTCTGATCGCAGGTTCCGCATCCTATCTGGTATCATCCAGCCTGTTTCCGCACTTTATGAGTGAAGGTGCACTGGAGCAGATCGCAGCTACCGCAGACGCATCCCTGACACCGTTTTTCTCCATCACACTGGAGCCGGTCATGGATACTCTTTCTGCTGTTGCCCTTGCCTTTGTCATGGGACTGTGCCTCTCTTCCATGCGTGGAAAAGAAATGGGAAACAGCCTTTATAACGGAATGAGCGACTTTTCCAAGATCATTGACAAAGTCCTTCATACCATTATCATCCCGCTGCTTCCACTTTACATCTGCGGAACCTTCACAGATATGACTATTTCCGGAAAAACCTTTGCCATCTTAAGCATCCTCTGGAAGGTATTCCTTGTTGTTATCATCATGCACCTGATCTGCATTACGATCCAGTTTCTGGTCGCAGGTACAGTAAGCAAGAAAAATCCTCTTACTCTGATCAAAAATCAGATTCCAGGATACACAACAGCACTTGGTACCCAGTCTTCTGCTGCTACCATTCCTGTTAATCTTGAATGTGCAAAAAAAGACGGTGTATGCGAGCAGATCCGTAACTTTGTAGTTCCGCTCTGTGCCAATATCCATATGGCAGGTTCCATGATCACCATCACAGCCTGCGCAACTGCAGTCTGCCTTATGAACCAGCTGCCGATCAGTCTCGGTACTGTTGTTCCGTTCATCATGACTCTCGGCGTTGCCATGGTTGCATCTCCCGGTGCTCCTGGCGGTTCCATCATGACTGCTCTTCCATTCCTTTACATGGTATTCGGAGCTGAAGCCGGTGATCCGGACGGTGCAATCTGCGCGATCATGGTTGCCCTTTACATTACCCAGGATTCCTTTGGAACAGCCTGCAATGTATCCGGTGACAATGCTATCGGCGTGATCGTTGACACTATTTATAAGAAATTTATTGCAAAAACACCACAGGAGATTTAAGTAAAATGTCTTTTATCAGTGTATTTGACGTTATGGGGCCCAACATGATCGGCCCTTCCAGTTCTCATACCGCAGGGGCTGCGCGCATTGCTTTCCTCGCCCAGAAGATGATCACGCCACCCCTGAAAAAAGTGGAATTCATCCTTTACGGTTCCTTCGCCAGAACATACAAGGGACACGGTACAGACCGTGCCCTCCTTGGCGGGATCATGGGCTTTTCCACAGATGACATGCGTATACGGAATTCTTTTGATATTGCCAGGGAACAGGGGATCGACTTTTCCTTTACTCCAAATGAAACAGAAACCGATGTCCATCCCAACACTGTCGATATCCACATGGTCAATGACCAGGGACAGGAAATGACAGTCCGGGGGGAATCGCTGGGCGGCGGCAAGGTCCGCATTGTGGAGATCAACCACGTAAAAGTGGATTTCACCGGCGAATACAGTGCTATCATCGTGATCCATCAGGATACTCCCGGTGTTGTGGCCTACATCACCAAATGCTTAAGTGAACGTAACATTAACATTGCCTTCATGCGCCTCTTCCGTGAATCCAAAGGAACCACAGCCTATACTATCGTGGAATCCGACGGTCATCTCCCGGAAGATATCGTAGAAAGCATTCACCAGAACACCAACATCCATGATGTCATGGTTGTTCAGATGTAGGGAAAGGGAGGATGTGTTTTATGGATTTCAAAAATGCCAAGGAACTCCTTGCTCTCTGCCAGGAAAAAAAGCTTCCGATTTCCGAAGTAATGCGCCAACGTGAGATCCTTCTCGGTGAAACCACTGCTGAAATCGTGGACCAGCGCATGGACCGTGTTCTGGAGATCATGAAGGACGCTGCATTTTCCCCCATCAAAGATCCCGTGATATCTATGGGCGGACTGATCGGCGGTGAAGCCCGAAGACTCTGTGAATTTCATGACCTGGGAAAAAGCCTGTGCGGAAATGTTCTCGGAAAAGGCATCACCTACGCTATGGCAACCCTTGAGACCAACGCTTCCATGGGACTTATCGTTGCCTCTCCTACTGCCGGCAGTGCCGGGATCGTTCCCGGAATGATGCTTGCTCTTCAGGAGGTCTACGGCTTTTCCGATAAAAAAATCCGCCAGGCACTATTTAATGCAGGCGCTATCGGCTATCTTGCCATGCGTAATGCAACAGTTGCAGGTGCTGTTGGCGGATGTCAGGCTGAGGTCGGAATCGCTTCCGCAATGGCTGCTTCTGCTGCTGTGGAACTTCTTGGCGGTACACCTCTTCAGTGTACTTATGCTGCTTCCACAGTTCTTATGAACATGCTTGGACTTGTGTGCGACCCTGTAGGCGGCCTGGTGGAATATCCCTGCCAGAACCGTAACGCAGCCGGTGTTTCCAATGCCCTGATCGCAGCGGAAATGTCACTGGCCGGTATCCCCCAGTTCATCCCTCTGGATGAGATGATCGATGCCATGTATACCGTAGGCAAAAAGCTCCCTGCAGAGCTTCGTGAGACTGCTCTTGGCGGATGCGCAGCCACGCCGTCTGCCTGTGAGAAATGTCATCTTTGCAGCTGATGAGCAGAGTATAACACATAATAAACAGGGTCCCGACTGAAATGACTCAAACAACAAAACGGAGAATTCCTGAACTTCTTTTTTAGGGAATTCTCCGTTTTCTTTTTTATAACAGGCATTCTGATCTCACATTCGCTGATTGTTCGGATTTTTTCAATTTTATTTCGTAATTCCAGCATTCTGTAGTCCAGATTCGCAATTTCTTCTGCATATTTTTTTTATTCTGCTTCAATTTCCGCATTGTCTCTTTTTTTATAATACAACTCATATTCTAACACAGACCAGTAATCCATCGCAATGGTCCGAAGCTGTATTTCCACCAGTTCTTTCTGTTCACCTTCCGCAGAATAGATCGGTACTTTCACGATCAGATGAAGACTTTTGTGGCCGTTTTTCTTTGGATTTTTGAAAGAGTTTTCTCGCTATTTTTCTGTTTTCTTACAGAATTACTATGTTTTATGTGGATATGAAATTTATTTTCGGCAATCTATCCGGTTATAAATATTGGAGAGATTTTATTTTATCTCTTACTATATTATAACGCGGACTATACTCAGTACCAGCAGATGTGCCGGATAAAAAACATAGAAAAACCATTTGGAAAACTTCGGTGCTTTTTCGGATTTTTTGCCATTATAGAAGCATAGGATGATGATTCCTGATGCCACGATCCCTAATGCCGAAAGCAGAGCATGAATCATTGCCGGTCCGGCTGTCATTTTTTCCACGTAGGAGCTGTAGTTAAACAGCACAAAAAGGATAGCACCGACTCCGTACGCTGTTATCATCCTCTTCCTGTTCCCCCAGCCTTCATGGAACCAGATGGTAAAAACCGGTGCCAGAATCGCCCAGTCCGAACAAATGGATAGCAAAAGGAGCAGGATCAGAAGTGGAATTCTCCATTTACTTGCCATCATCCTTTCCTGAACAACCAGGATCATAAAACAGATAAACAGAGTAAAGATCATATTCAGCTGTGAATTCCCAAAAGCCATCATATAGGGAACCTGGGAGATCCCGGCAAAGATCAGAAGTCTCTCACCGTATTTTCTACGGGAATGTGTATAGTAAAAACCTTCCACAAGAAAATAGCACATGGTAATGGCTGTGAAGTAGCCAATGTCTATAAACACTTCCCACAGGATCGTGTTTTCCGGCAAAAGCACGTTGGCGATATGATTCAGAAGCATGGTAAAAATTGCCAGATATTTAATGGCATCTCGGGTCAGTCCCGGCTTTTCTGTTGTTGACATGATCTCCTCCTTCTATGCAGAAAAATTTTCAGACCTTTCACATCTTCTGCACAATATAATACATTTATCTTACACTGATTTTCTGACTCATACAACTTTTTTTGTTATTTCTGGTCACCAAAAGGACAGTTGCCTTTTTCTCAAGGTAAGCTTATACTGTAGAAAACGTGCTGTATTTATATGGCAAAACTTCTCAGCAAACGCTGTAAAACAATAAATTCGGAAAGGAATTATCAATCATGATCCAGGATATCGCACCACATACCTATCACAATGAGTACAAACCTGTGGCTCCGGATAAGGCAAGCCACATCCTCGCCTATGAAGAAGGAAAGATCCTTATGAAAAAAGACGGCGAGACCATGACTCTTCCAAGCTTTGGCGAGCTGGAAGGGAAAGTTGAAAATCTCTATGAGAATTATATCTATCTCTTCTCTGTTGATGAAGAACATTTTTATCTGATCCCGGATCTGGATACCAGCCTTCTTCCCGGATATCAGTTTGCGATCATCCGTGTGCTTCGCACAGCAGAGCCTCAGTATCTGGCTTTTGCCGGAATCACCGGATACCAGCTTTTTCAGTGGTACAGCAAGCGTCGTTTCTGTGGCTGCTGCGGCCAGCCAATGGTACACGATAAGACAGAGCGCAAAATGATTTGTCCTTCCTGCGGAAACGGAGAATATCCGGTACTTTCCCCGGCTGTGATCGTTGGCGTTACCAATGGCGATAAGCTGATCCTTTCCAAATATGAGGGACGAAGCCACACACGTTATGCCATGATCGCCGGTTTTGCCGAGATTGGCGAGACTATTGAAGAAACTGTACACCGCGAAGTTATGGAGGAGATCGGCGTAAAGGTCAAAAATCTCCGCTACTACAAGAGCCAGCCATGGTCTTTCTCCGGCACTCTCCTGTTCGGCTTCTACTGTGACCTGGATGGCGACGACACTCTCACTGTAGACCACAACGAACTCTCCATGGCCTCCTGGTTCAACCGCGAGGAAATCCCGGATGAGGGTGATAATATCAGTCTTACCAAGGAAATGATGATGGCATTTAAGCATGGAAAGGCCTGAAGTATCGCTTGCATGATTCCGTAAACAATTTTTCGTAACCAATTTCACAAAAAAACACCGACCATTCATCTGTACCATGTTCTGTCCAGGCTGCCAGATCATCTCTGACACCTCAGACCCGGTACATATTTCCGATGAATGCCGGTGTTTTTATTTTCTATTTTTCTATTTTCTTCCGTACCGGAGTAAGCTGGCTAAAACCAGTTTATTTCTCCGCCGTCAGATGCCAGATATCTCTGTTGTATTCCTCGATAGTTCTGTCTGAAGAAAAGTATCCTGCTTTTCCGATGTTTACAAGCATTTTTTCTGCCCATGCGGTTCTGTCCTCATAATCGGACAGTGCCTGATCTTTCACCTTCGCATAATCCTCGAAGTCAAGAAGAGTCATGAACCAGTCTTTGCTTACGATCTCATGATGCAGTCTTCTTAAATGCTCTTCACTTCCAATAGAAAGAAGTTCGTTTCCTACGATAAAGTCTACTGCACGACGGATGCGCTCGTCTTTTTCATAGAAATCTCTGGAGCAGTAATCTGCCTTTTCATAGTGTTCGATAACCTGCTCACTGGACTCACCGAAGATATAGATATTATCCTTACCTACCAGCTGGCTGATCTCCACATTTGCACCATCCATAGTACCAAGTGTCACAGCACCGTTAAGCATAAATTTCATGTTTCCTGTTCCGCTGGCCTCTTTGGAAGCAAGAGAGATCTGCTCGGAGATATCGCAGGCAGGGATCAGCTTCTCTGCTGCACTTACGTTGTAGTTTTCCACCATAACAACCTTCATGTATGGAGAAACCTCCGGATCATTGTTGATAAGCTCCTGTAAGCAGAGAATCAGGTGGATAATGTCCTTTGCGATAACGTATGCAGGAGCTGCTTTTGCACCGAAAATGAAAGTTACCGGGCGCTGCGGCTTCTCGCCTGCTTTGATCTTCAGATAACGGTCAATGATGTAAAGTGCATTCAGCTGCTGACGTTTGTACTCATGAAGACGTTTGATCTGGATATCATAAACACTGTGAGTATTGATTTCCTCTCCTGTGTTGGCTTTGATAAACTCTGCACATCTCTTCTTTGCATCCTGTTTGATCTTCAAGATATTTGCAAGAACATCCTGGTTTCCTTTGAAGTCAAGCATCTTGTCAAGCTCAAAGGAATCCTTGCGGAAGCCGTCACCGATCATGGATGTGATGTACTCAGTCAGCGGATGGTTGCAGTGAAGGAGCCATCTGCGGAAGGTAATCCCATTTGTCTTGTTATTGAATTTCTCCGGATAGATCTCATAGAACTGATGAAGCTCTGTCTCCTTCAGGATATCGGTATGAAGGGATGCAACACCGTTGATGGAAAATCCGTAGTGGATGTCCATATGTGCCATATGGACCAGGTCGTTCTTGTCGATGATGGCAAGATTTTCCTGCGGATATTTTGCTTTGATACGCTCGTCCAGCTTGCGGATGATCGGCATCAGGTGCGGAACAACCTCCTCAAGATAAGAGATCGGCCATTTCTCAAGTGCCTCTGCAAGAATGGTATGGTTGGTATAAGCGCATACATGAGATACGATCTCGCATGCCTCCTCAAACTCGATCCCACGCTCTGTGAGAAGACGGATAAGTTCCGGAATTACCATACTCGGATGTGTATCGTTGATCTGGATCACTGCATAATCGGCAAGGTCATGAAGATTGCAGCCTTTTGCTGTTGCCTCATCCAGAATCAGCTGTGCCGCATTGCTTACCATGAAGTACTGCTGATAGATACGAAGCTTTCTTCCTGCGTCATCGCTGTCATCCGGATACAGGAACAGTGTCAGGTTGTGGAGCAGATCCTTCTTATCAAAGGAGATTCCCTCGCCTACAATGCTCTCATCTGCAATATCAATATCAAAAAGGCGAAGCTTGATCGCTTTGTTCTCATAGCCTGCCACGTCAATATCATACAGTGTGGATTTCAGCATAAAGCCCTTAAACGGCACGTAATAGGAAACGCCTGCATCTGTAAGCCAGCTCTCCGGCTGGATCCACGGATTCGGTGTCTCAAACTGAAGATGATCCTTAAACTCCTGTTTGAAAAGTCCGAGGTGATAATTAAGTCCGATTCCTTCTCCCGGAAGTCCCAGAGTTGCGATGGAATCCAGGAAGCAAGCTGCCAGACGGCCAAGTCCGCCATTTCCGAGAGATGGCTCCGGCTCGATCTCCTCGATCATGGAAAGCTCTTTTCCGTTTTCTTTAAGATATTTCGCAACTTCATCGTAAACGCCCAGATTGATCAGGTTGTTGGAAAGAAGCTTACCGATAAGGAACTCTGCGGAAATATAATAAATTTTCTTTTTTCCTTCCTGGTAGCCGCGGCCCTTCAGCTGCTCCTTTGTCCAGGAGAGAAGTCCGTGATAGATTTCCTCGTTTGTACAATCTTTTACATTTTTGTTATATTTGTCTTCAAATACTTTGCTTAATGTTTCCATTTTTGATCTCCTTTCATGGATCTTGATGGGATGAAATATGTTTTTACAAGGTTGTTTGCTTTGTTTTTGATGTTATTAGGATATCACGTATTTCTTTTCAAAAATATAACAATCCTGTCATGATATGCAAGATATTTGTCAGACTGTTTTTCACTTTTTACTGTAGCTCTGCCTAAAACGCAAACGTGACATATGCGGTCGCTTCGAGATCTTTCTCAGACCTGTCTCATACTCTTCCTGTACTTATGCGGTGAAATCTTATTGGACTGCTGAAATTTCTTTATAAAATAACTTGTACTGTTAAATCCCACCTGCATAGCAATCTCCGTCACAGGTGCATCGGAATGTGTAAGAAGATACTTTGCCTTCTCCATACGGAAGTCATTGATATATTCCACCAAGGTTTTTCCCGTATACTGACGAAAAAGCTTCATAAAATAATACTCACTGTAATTGGAAAGTCCGGAAAGCTCTGAAACGGTAAGATTCTCCTGATAGTGAAGGCTGATATGATCCAGCACTTCCTTTACTGCTGCAAGGCTCTTGTTCTGCTCTGTACTTACCGGGATAATATAATGCTTCGTCAGCATCTCATAAAAGAAATCAAAGAACAGCATTTTCAGCTTCACATAAAAATATGGCTTCTTCTCCGTATGACAGTTATGGATCTCCTGAAAAATTTTCCGAAGCTTCTCATATCCGGAATCTCCTTCTTCTATATGATGGCAGAATTCTGCCTTGTTTTCTATTAATGGTGATACCACACATTCCTGGCAGATATCTCCCGGCTGACCTGCAAGGAATCCCAGGCTGAAAACCACACTCTTATAATAAAGAGGCTTCTTAAGATCAGTCCGCATACTATGGAGAACTCCACAGTTCACGATCAGGATATCCCCCTTTTTCAGGCGGATGCTCTCCCGGTTCAGTCTGGCAAAGCCACTGCCTTTTTCAATATACATGATCTCCATCTCACTGTGCCAGTGGTCATACAGTGCATGAAATATCTCACAGTTCGCCATATAAGTTTCCACCGGCAGCTCAAAGGAACCGTGAGGGCTTAATTCTTGTAAATTATCATCCACTTCTGATACGTGAAGAAGATTTTTTTCGGATGTGTCTGTTTCTGGCATGATTTCCTCCGTGATCAATATCTATCCTGCGGATATTTGCCTTCCGCCGGATATACAATCCTTGCATAATGATTCTGTTTGACTCCCTTAGTGTAAAGGATATTTATAGCCATGACAATATTATATTTTCCTGTTGTTTTTTTATGACATTACCGTTACTCTGTTCTCAACAACAGTTACTGTTCACTCCGTTCTCAGTAACACGCTTCGCGATGCGCTTCCATAAACGACAATCTTGACTTTTCCCATTTCAACTGCTATATATAATATTTGGAATAAAATAATTTGACTTTAAAAAGAACAAAAACTACCATGAATCCATTAAAAAAAGCTTACTGCCGGATTTTCCAGAATGTCTTTAAATTCGCCCTTCCACTGCTTCCTTACCGCAATCCGAAGATCATAGGAAGTGTCAAAGGGATCCCTGAAGTTCTGGAAAAAAGAAACTATAACAATGTACTCATCATCACAGATGCAGGTATCCGAAGCCTTGGCCTTACAGAAAGACTGGAGCAGACACTGAAGCGAAGCTGCATCTCTTACCATATCTACGACAAAACCGTTGCCAATCCAACAACCGTCAATGTGGACGAAGCCCTTCACATGTATCTGGATCATGACTGCCAGGCGATCATCGGCTTCGGCGGTGGTTCCAGTATGGACTGTGCAAAAGCCACAGCAGCCCGCATTGCCAAGCCACACCAGTCTCTTGCTCAGATGAAGGGAATCCTGAAGATCCACAAAAAACTTCCTCTTCTCATCGCCATCCCCACGACTGCTGGAACAGGAAGTGAAACAACACTTGCTGCTGTCATTACCGATGCAGAAACACGGCACAAATATGCCATCAACGATTTTCCGCTGATCCCACGCTACGCAGTTCTTGACCCCAAAGTGACTTTAAGCCTTCCGCCGTTTATCACAGCTACCACCGGCATGGATGCCCTGACTCACGCAGTGGAAGCCTACATTGGAAATTCCACTACACCTGGCACGAGAAAAAATGCCCTGGATGCTGTCAGACTGATCTTTGAAAATCTGGATACCGCCTACACACACGGCAATGATATTGAAGCAAGACGAAATATGCTCCGCGCCTCCTATTTCGCAGGCTGTGCCTTCACCAAATCCTACGTTGGATATGTCCACGCAATTGCACATTCCCTCGGCGGAAAATATAATGTTCCACACGGGCTTGCCAATGCAGTGATCCTTCCTATGGTGCTGGAAACCTATGGAGACAGCATTACCCATAAGCTTCGCAGCCTGGCTCTGGCTGTCGGTCTCTGCGATAAACATGAGGACGATAAAACTGCTGCCCGGATGTTTATTGATGCAATAAAAGATATGAAAAAACGCTTTGGCATCGGAGACTATATTCCGGAAATCCAGGAAACGGACATCCCGGAGCTTGCCCATTATGCAGATAAAGAAGCCAATCCTCTGTACCCGGTTCCTGTGCTGATGGATGCCAGCGAGCTTGAGACACTGTATTACAGGCTGATGCCTCCGGCAGGCAATTGTTAAAACAGACATTGGCATAAACAGATTTCAATATTTCGAATACAGGATTTTTTCAGAAAGGACTATAATTCCATGGAAAAAGAACAGATCAACCAGCTTTTAGATAAACAGCGCCAGTACTTCTACTCCGGCGCAACTCTTGACCTTGATTTTCGCATCAGCGCCCTGAAACGTCTCCGCGCTTCCATCCGGAAATACGAGGATCAGATCCACGCTGCGCTGAAAAAGGATCTGGGAAAAAGTAATTTCGAAAGCTATATGTGTGAGACCGGACTGGTGCTCTCCGAGATCACGCATATGCTGAAAAATATCCGCTCTTACGTGAAGGAACAGACTGTTCCAACCCCGCTGGCACAGTTCCATTCCCGCAGTTTCCGTAAACCATCTCCCTACGGTGTGGTTCTCATTATGAGTCCGTGGAACTATCCGTTTCTCCTCACCATGGAACCACTGGTAGACGCTATTGCAGCCGGAAACACAGTCATCCTGAAACCAAGTGCCTACTCACCGGCAACAAGTGAAGTGATCCGTCTTATCATCCATGAATGCTTCGATGAAAAATACATTGCAACTGTCACAGGCGGACGTGCGGAAAACACACATCTTCTCAGTCTGCACTTTGATTACATCTTCTTCACAGGAAGCCAGTCTGTGGGAAAAGAGGTCATGAGAAAGGCTTCCGAATACCTCACACCAGTCACTCTGGAGCTGGGTGGAAAAAGCCCCTGCATCGTGGACAAAACAGCCAATCTCCGCCTTGCGGCAAAGCGTATCGTCTTCGGCAAGTTCCTAAACTGCGGTCAGACCTGCGTGGCTCCGGACTACATCTACTGTGATCCGGAGATCAAAGAAGCCCTGATCGCAGAGCTTCGCAGGCAGATTACACGCCAGTATGGAAAAGAACCTCTGAAAAACCGGAATTACGGAAAGATCATCAACGAAAAACATTTCGACCGTATCAACAGTCTGATCGATCCTGCCAAAACTGTCTGTGGCGGTGGTTCCAGCCGTGAAACACTTCAGATCGAGCCGACGGTTCTTGACAACGTAACCTTCGATGATCCGGTCATGCAGCAGGAAATTTTCGGCCCGGTACTTCCGGTCCTCACCTATGACTCTCTCGGAGGTGCCGTAACAAAGATCAATTCCATGGCACATCCGCTGGCTCTTTATATCTTCACCGAAGATGAAAAAAATGCCCGGGAAGTTACTTCCCGATGTGGTTTCGGCGGTGGCTGTATCAACGATGTCCTCATACATCTGGCAACCAGCAATATGGGGTTCGGCGGCTTTGGTGAGAGCGGTATGGGATCCTATCATGGCATCGACGGCTTCCGAACATTCTCTCATTATAAGAGTATTGTAGATAAAAAGACCTGGATCGATCTTCCTATGAGATATCAGAAATATCGGAAGATTTATGAGAAAATGGTACGGTTGTTTATGCGGTAGATATGAAGGGAGGGCGATGCCTGATGTATCGCCCTCCTGTTACTTTAGATTTTTTTATTATTTTTCCCAGATGATCTTTACCGGCATGATTCCGGTCAGTTCTTTGCTTTTTTCATCCGGCTGGCTGCAGCCTGCATAAATTTCAAATTTCTTTCCTTCTTCCATCCGTTTCCCCATTTCATCTACTACGGTGAATGCTTTTTCCCATATTGGGATTTCTATTTTTCGGCATTCTCCCGCCTTCAGGAATATCCGCTGAAAACCGGCCAGCATCGGATTGGGAATGGCGTTTTTGCTGTCGATATTTTTTACATAGATCTGAACAACATCCTCTGTATCATATGCGCCGTTATTCCGCACTTCTACCTCCACGTTTACCTTCTGTCCACATGTTTTGACCCCTGCTTTATCTACTGCCACATTACTGTATGTCAGACCATATCCAAAAGGAAATTGTGCTTTTCGTTCCATATAGCGATATGTTCTGCCTTTCATGGAATAATCGGTAAAATCCGGAAGTTCTTCCAGGCTTTCATAAAATGTCACCGGAAGTTTTCCTGATGGCGAGATTTCTCCAAACAGTACCTTTGCCGCTGCCTTCCCACCCTGGCATCCAGGGTACCACAGCATCATGACTGCATCAAATTTCTCTGCCGCATATTTCAGATCAAGGTCACTTCCTGCCAGCAGACAGAATACTACCGGTTTTCCGGTGTCTGCGATTACTTCCATCAGTTCCCGCTGTACTCCGGGAAGTTCAATATCTTCTTTATCTCCCGATACATAGCTGTTTCCGGTATCTCCTTCTTCTCCTTCCAGTGTCTCATCCAGTCCCATACATAAGATCACTACATCGCTGTTTTCCGCAACCATCTTTGCTTCCGTAATACGATCTCTGGTAAACGCAAGGTGCTCTGTCCGGTCTCGGAACAGATCACAGCCTCTGGAAGTAAGGATCCTTACATCGTCTCCCACATAATCCTGGATGCCTTCCTGTATGGTAATATACCTGGAAGCTGTTCCGTGATAATTACCGATCAGCGCCTGTCTGCTGTCTGCATTTGGTCCAATAATTCCTATTGTTTTCAGTTTTTCTTTATCAAGCGGAAGAATCCCGTTATTTTTCAGCAAAACAAAACTTTTTTCCGCTGCTTTCTCCGCTGCAGACAGATTCCCGGGAGATTCCACCTCCAGGTAGGAGATATTGTCATATTCGCTTCCATCAAACAACCCCAGCAGATACCTTGTAGTAAAAAGCCGCACTGCTGCCTGGGTTATGGTTTCTTCTGTGACAAGCCCTTTTTCGTATGCTTTCATAATGTGAAGATAGGTATTTCCACAATTCAGGTCACAACCATTATTAATAGCCAGTGCTGCAGATTCAACGGCTGTATCCGTTACCATATGGTGTTCGTGAAAATCACGGATCGCCCAGCAGTCTGATACAAAATGCCCCTGAAATTTCCATTCGCCTCTGAGTTTTTTCTGTAATGTGGGACTTCCGCAGCAGGGTTCCCCGTTTGTCCGGTTATAAGCTCCCATAACCGCTTCTACTTTCGCTTCTTTTACCAGACCTTCAAATGCCGGCAGATACGTTTCTTCCATATCTTTTGCGGATGCTTCCGCATCAAATTCATGACGAAGTGCCTCCGGCCCGGAATGTACTGCAAAATGTTTGGCACAGGCTGCTGCCTTCATTGTATCCCCATTTCCCTGAAGTGCTTTTACAAAGGAAACTCCAAGTTCTTTTGTAAGATACGGATCTTCCCCATAAGTTTCATGGCCTCTACCCCATCGTGGATCACGAAAAATATTGACATTAGGAGACCAGAACGTCAATCCCTTATAAATATCTCTGTCACCGTTTACGGAATATGCATTATACTTTGCTCTGCCCTCTGTTGCCACGATACCAGCCATCTCTTCCACACTTTTCCGGTCAAAAGTTGCCGCCATTCCGATTGCCTGTGGAAAAACCGTTGCCTGCCCTGCTCTGGCAACACCGTGAAGTCCCTCATTCCACCAGTTGTATGCCGGAATTCCCAGTCTTTTTATTGCAGGTGCATCGTACCTTAACTGACTGGCTTTTTCCTCCAGCGTCATTGTGGCAACCAGCACTTCTGCTTTCTTCTTTGCTTCCTCCCGATTCATCCCCAATTTCCTCCTCACCTTTTTTTATATCATCTATCACCTGGTCTCTAACTGTCAAGTAGATATTTTCTGTAATTTCTCCGAAATCTGCTCAGCACGAAAAAAAACTGCTTTACCCTTTTTTTGGATAAAGCAGATTTTTATTACACTTTGTGATCTGTGTTCCGATTTCAACCGGAAATTTATCTGATCGCATCCTTCATCTCTTTCACATAAGCCTTCACCTTCGGCACGCAGTCTTTGCCGTAGGCACCACAAAGCTTCACAATGGCAGATCCTACAATGGCACCGTCCGACTGATCCGCCATCTTTTTTGCCTGCTCCGGTGTGGAGATTCCGAATCCTACTGCACATGGAATATCTTTCTGGGCTTTTACCAGCTTCACCATAGCTCCGATATCTGTGGTAATGCTGATACGCATTCCTGTTACCCCAAGGGAAGATACGCAGTAAACAAAACCTTCCGCCTCTTTTGCGATCATGGCGATCCGCTCATGGGAGGTCGGTGCGATCAGGGAGATCAGATCAAGGCCGTACTGTTTGCACACAACATCAAACTCTTCTTTTTCCTCAAACGGAACATCCGGAAGGATCAGTCCATCCATTCCAACTTCTGCTGCTTTCCTGATAAAACGCTCTGTTCCGTAAGAAAATACTACGTTGGCGTAGGTCATAAATACCATTGGGATTTTTGTATTTTTACGGATTTTTTCTACCATTGCAAAAACTTTATCTGCAGTCACGCCGCCTGCAAGTGCCCGAACATTGGCTTCCTGGATCACAGGTCCCTCTGCGGTAGGATCTGAGAACGGGATTCCAAGCTCGATCAGATCTGCTCCTGCTTCTTCCATTGCATAAACCAGTTGCTCTGTTATCTCCAGAGACGGATCTCCGCAGGTCAAAAAAGGAATAAATGCTTTTCCGTTTGCAAATGCTTCTGTAATTCTACTCATGAATATCCTCCCCTCTGTAGCGGGCGATCGCCGCACAGTCCTTATCTCCACGTCCTGAAATAGTAACTACCATGATCTTGTCCTTTCCAAGTGTCGGTGCGATCTTTTTCGCATAAGCCACTGCATGAGCACTTTCGATTGCAGGAATAATTCCTTCTGTTCTGGAAAGATATTCAAAAGCATCTACTGCTTCGTCATCTGTAACAGGCACGTACTCTGCTCTTCCGATATCATAAAGGTGTGCATGCTCCGGACCTACACCCGGATAATCAAGACCTGCGGAGATGGAGTATACCGGTGCGATCTGTCCGTACTCATCCTGGCAGAAGTAGGATTTCATACCGTGGAAGATTCCGAGACGACCGGTTGCGATGGTTGCCGCAGTTTCCGCAGTATTCACGCCACGTCCTGCTGCCTCACAGCCGATGAGACGAACGTCTTTGTCCTCAATGAAATTGTAGAAGGTTCCGATAGCATTGGAGCCGCCGCCCACACAGGCCAGGACAACATCCGGAAGCCTGCCCTCTTTTTCCAGTATCTGTTCTTTGATCTCCCTGGAGATCACTGCCTGGAAATCACGTACGATAGTTGGGAACGGGTGCGGTCCCATAACAGATCCCAGTACATAATGGGTATCTGCAATACGGTTTGTCCACTCACGCATGGTCTCCGAAACAGCATCCTTTAAGGTTGCGGTCCCGCTTGTGACTGCATGGACTTTTGCTCCGAGGAGACGCATCTTGTAAACATTCAGGGCCTGACGTTCCGTGTCTTCTTTTCCCATGAAAACTTCACATTCCATACCCATCAAAGCTGCTGCGGTTGCAGTTGCAACACCATGCTGTCCGGCTCCTGTCTCAGCGATCACACGTGTCTTGCCCATTTTTTTCGCCAGGAGCACCTGACCGAGTACGTTGTTGATCTTGTGGGCTCCTGTGTGGTTCAGATCCTCCCGTTTCAGATAGATCTTAGCTCCGCCAAGGTCCTCGGTCATATGTGCCGCATAGTAAAGACGGGATGGTCTTCCTGCATATTCATTCAGAAGCTCTGTGAGCTCACGGTTGAATTCCGGGTCGTTTTTGTAATGGTTGTATGCTTCCTCAAGCTCCAGAACGGCGTTCATCAGTGTTTCCGGGATGTACTGTCCGCCATGGATGCCGAATCTTCCTTTTGACATGTTATATTTCCTCCTTTATGCTCCTTACTGCGTATACTGCTTCTAATATTTTATCCGGGTCTTTGTGACCGCCGGTTTCTACACTGCTGCTTAAATCTACTGCCCAGGGGTTAAGCAGATGTATGGCTGATTCCAGATTTTCACAGCCCAGACCTCCTGCCAGAAACCAGGGACGTTTGATCGCCGGTACCAGGCTCCAGTCGAAAGTTTCTCCTGTTCCTCCTGCGCCCTGATCCAGAAGAATATAGTCTGCTTCCGAACGGATCGCTTTCTCTATATCTGCTTCTGTTTTTATGGAAAAAGCCTTTATCAGAAGCTGATCTGTCATGATCCTAAGCTGTCTGATATAATTCTCGTCTTCCTGTCCGTGAAGCTGTGCCAGGGCAATGGTTCCTTCATTTAAAAGCTGTGCGGGAAGCTCCACCGGTGCATTGACAAATACGCCTACCGGCAAAATGCTCTCATCCAGTTTTTCCCGGAGAGCCTTCAATTGCTCCACGGTGACGCTTCTTCTGCTTTTTGGGAATTCTACAATGAATCCTGCAAAGTCCGGTTTTGCTTCGTTAACTGCCTGGATATCTTCCAGGCGGGTCAGGCCGCAGATCTTGATTCTGGTTCTGCTCCCACGTTTCAACTGTTGTTCTCTCATATTCAGCCAATCCTGCCCTTTCTGTCTGACCCTGCACCTTCCTGTTTCGTTACTATTTGCTACTGGTCAGCTCTGTTACTTATTTGCTCTGTTCTTTAGTTCGGCCTTTATACAAGCGCTCCACCATTCAGATTTTCCAATACAGCTTTCTTATCCGGGCTTCGCATCAGGGTTTCACCGATCAGGACTGCACCTACCCGGTTTCTTTCCAGGATAGCGATATCACCTGCGTTTTTGATTCCGCTCTCAGACACAAATACCACATTGTCCGGTGCCAGGTTTCGAAGACGGATACTGTTATTCATATCAACCTTAAAGGTTTTCAGGTCACGGTTATTTACACCGACGATCTTTGCACCTGTCTTTAATGCTCTTGCCACTTCATTCTCATCATGAGCTTCCACCAGTGCATCCATTCCCAGAGCTTCTGCCAACTCCCTGTATTCCAGGAGTTCCTGGTCATTTAAGACAGCACAGATCAGAAGTACAGCCGATGCGCCGAATGCTTTTGCCTGATAGATCATGTACTTATCCACCGTGAAGTCCTTTCGGAGGACCGGAATATCCACTGTTTCTGTGATCTCACGGAGATAAGTGTCACTTCCCATAAAATAAAATGGCTCTGTGAGGCAGGAGATCGCAGATGCACCTGCTGCCTCGTATTCTTTCGCAATTTCCAGATACGGAAATTCCGATGCGATCAGCCCCTTGGAGGGGGAAGCCTTTTTTACTTCACAGATGTAGGACATACCCGGCTTTTTCAATGCTTCCAGAAAGGACGGCTGCTGTGGCGCTTTTTCTGCCAGGATTTTCAGCTGTTTCAGGGGAAACTGAAGCTTTTCCTTCCGGATACGTTCTCTTGTTTTTTCTGCGATTTCTTCCAGGATGTTTTTTTCGCTCATTCTTTGTTTGTCTCCTTGATATTTCATTTCAACTCTCATTCAGCAATTTTAAGAAATCTGACAACTTCATATATCATTTAATGAGCTGTGCCTGTTCTTCTCCTGCCACCATTATCCTTAAATCTCATTGCTTAATTTAACAAATTCCTCAAGCTTGGCAGCAGCTGCACCACTGTCGATCAGATCTTCTGCCTTTCTTACGCCGGCTTCCAGGCTCTCTGCCTTTCCTGCGATATAAAGTGCTGCACCTGCGTTCATGCAGACCGCCTGACGCTTCGGACCTTTTTCGGTTCCGTTTACAATCGCTTTTGTGATCTCTGCGTTCTCTTCCGGTGTGCCGCCTGCCAGATCTTCTTTGCTGCAGAGTGTATAGCCGAACTGCTCCGGTGTGATCTCATAGGACTGGAACCATCCGTCCTTGATCTCGCACACAGAAGTCGGCGCGCTCATGGAAATCTCATCCAGCTTATCCTGTCCGAAAACTACCATTCCGCGGTTCACGCCAAGCTTCATCATAACCTGTGCCAGCGGCTCTACCAGAGACTGGTCAAAAACTCCCATCAGCTCCATGTTTGCGCCCGCAGGGTTGCTTAATGGTCCGAGGATATTGAATACCGTGCGGATTCCCAGCTCTTTACGGATCGGTGCCACATATTTCATGGCAATATGATAATTCTGTGCGAACAGGAAACAGATGTTGATCTTTTTCAGGATCTCTGCACTTTTTTCCGGCGGGATAGTGATCTTTACGCCAAGTGCTTCCAGAACATCTGCTGCACCGCTCTTGGAAGATGCTGCACGGTTTCCGTGTTTTGCTACCGGAACGTCGCCTGCTGCGATCACAAGAGAAGATGTCGTGGAAATGTTAAAGGAGTTTGCTCCGTCACCACCGGTTCCTACGATTTCCAGAACATTCATATCGTGGAGAAGCTTGATGCAGTGTGCACGCATTCCGGCTGCAGATGCAGTGATCTCATCAATAGTCTCTCCTTTCAGTGAAAGTGCAGTAAGGTAGGATGCCATCTGTACCGGTGTTGCCGCTCCGTCCATGATCTCATTCATTACGGCTTCTGCTTCGTCGTATGTAAGATCTTCTTTTTTTGAAAGCTTGATGATTGCTTCTTTGATCATTGTTGTTTCCTCCTGTTCTGTAACGATTCTATCTTTTATGGATCGATGTTCTCTGTCTTATCTGTCTCTGACAACCTTCATAAAGTTCTCGATCATTGTTTTTCCATCTGGTGTCATAACGGATTCCGGATGGAACTGTAATCCGAATACCGGATATTCTTTATGCTCCAGTGCCATCACCTCTCCGTCCTCAGACTCAGCGATGACAACCAGTTCCTCCGGTAAGGTATCCCGGATAGCTGCTAGTGAGTGATATCTGGCTGCCGGAAAAGTTTCCGGAAGTCCTTCAAACATCCGGCTCCTTCCAACTTTACGTATCTCTTTCTGCTTTCCATGCATCAGCTCTTTTGCGTAGGATACTGTCCCTCCGAAGGCTTCACAGATGGACTGATGTCCAAGACAGATTCCCAGGATCGGCAGCTTATCCTTGAAATATTTTATGGATTCAATACAGATTCCCGCATCCTCCGGTCTTCCCGGACCAGGAGAAAGGATCAATGCCTCCGGCTTCATGGCATCCAGTTCTTTGATGGTCACTTCATCATTTCTTACCACTTTGATATCCGGCTCCACAGAACCGATCAGCTGGTAAACATTGTAGGAAAAGCTATCATAATTATCGATCAGTACTATCATTCCAGTCCCTCCTGTGCAGTTTCGATTGCCTGTACAACGGCTCTTGCCTTATTGCAGCACTCCTGAAATTCACTTTCCGGAATACTGTCTGCTACGATCCCTGCTCCTGACCGGATGCAGATCTCACCGTTTTTCTTATAAACCAGGCGGATGGCAATACAAGTATCCAGGTTTCCGGCAAAATCCAGATATCCGATAGCACCGCCGTAAATGCCTCGCTTGCTCTGTTCCAGTTCCTGGATGATCTGGCAGGCACGGAATTTCGGTGCTCCGGAAAGTGTTCCTGCCGGAAGAATGGCATCTACTCCATCTACAGCGTCTTTATCGTCCCGGATCTGGCCGGTAACTGTGGAACCGATATGCATCACATGGGAAAAACGCTCGATGCACATATATTTTTCTACGTTCACGGTACCGATCTTACTGATCTTTCCGATATCATTTCGACCAAGATCCACAAGCATGTTATGCTCGGAACGTTCTTTTTCATCTGCCAGAAGTCCTTTTTCCAGCGCTTCGTCTTCTTCTCTTGTCTTGCCTCTTGGCCTGGTTCCTGCCAACGGAAAGGTACTCAATTCTGTGCCGGTAAGCTTTGCCAGTGTTTCCGGTGATGCTCCGGCAATCTCAATATCATCACTAGAAAAATAAAACATATATGGTGAAGGATTGGTAGCCCGAAGAACACGGTAAGTATCAAACAGGCTTCCCTCGGCTTTTGCCCTCATAGGATTGGAAAGGACTACCTGGAAAATATCTCCTTCATGAATGTAATGTTTCGCTTTCTCAACCATCTCACAGTATTTTGCTTTCGGGAACTGTGGCTCAATGGAAGATTTCAGTTTCAAAGACGGAAATTCCTTCTGTTTTCCGTTTCGGATCAGATCTGCCATCTCTTTTAATTTTGCTTCCGCCTTCTGGTAGGAATTTTCCGGATCATCCGTCATCACGCCGGTGATCAGAAGCACCCTCTGTCTGTAATGGTCAAAGGCGATCACCTGGTCAAAAAGCATCAGATCCATATCCCGGAAATCCTGTACTGTCTCGTCGGTAAGCTCCAGCTTCGGCTCGCTATACTTAATGTAATCGTAGGAAAAATATCCTACCAGGCCTCCGGTAAAGGTCGGCATATTTTCCAGCACCGGGCTTTTGTATTCTTTCAGGATCTCCCGAATGGCATCTCCCGGATGCTTCACCTGCTGTACGGTTTTTTCTTCAGTTCCGTCCTCATGGATCATACGGATCTGAAGCTTTCCGTCTGTACAGGTGATCTCCATGGATGGCTCATATCCCAGGAAGGAATAGCGTCCCCATACCTCTGTCTGACTGGCACTTTCCAGAAGATAGCAATGTCTGCTGGCTGTGCGTAAAGTTCTCATGACTTCTACGGGTGTATAGCAGTCGGAATACAGCTCTCTGCATACAGGGATTCGCCGGTATTCGCCTGACTGTGCGATTTCTTTGATTTTTTCTAATGTTGGATACATATACAGGCCCTCCTGAGTTTTTCATTCCTTACCGGAGGACGGGACATTTGCAATCCGTATTCGCTGCTTGCTCATAAAATCAAAAAAAGCCCGTCTCCGACAGAATCTGGTTCTGTCAGGGACGAGCTTTAAATTCAAAATCACCCGCGGTGCCACCCTGATTCACGGTCTGACCCGTGCACTTGGCGGAATACCTTCATATTCCCGGCAACTGACGTATGCCCTCACGTCACAGAATACTTGATACCCGAAAGTATCTTTCCCTGTGCCCTCTGCGGTCCATTTGATAAACTGCCTCTCGACCCGGCTCTCACCCTCCCGGACTCTCTGTGCGCGCATGGATATCTTTATCTCCGCTTCAACGGTTTAGCGGTTTACTTGATTAAATTTTTTCTATAAAATAGCACAGTGTTTCTGATATGTCAATACAAAAGTTGAAAAAAATATCATTTTGTTCTATAATTGTATAAAAGTAATTGTTATAAATGTCACATGGAAAGGACCAGAAAAACACTATGGCAGAAAGAAATACAAACACCTGGCTGGATACCCCCGATCCGCAGGTTTTTATCAAAAATTCCGCAAAATTTAATGATTTAATGATGATGTATCGATGTACGGTCCGTGAGGTACGCACCAAGCTGGAAGTCCTCAACGATGAATTTTCATTGGAATATAAACGTAACCCGATCTCCTTCATCAAGACAAGGATCAAAAAGCCGGAAAGCATTTACAAAAAGCTCAAAAGGCTCGGCTATGAGTTTACTGCGGAGAATATTCAGAATCAACTGAATGACGTGGCAGGCATCCGTGTTGTCTGTGCTTTTATCGATGATATCTACACCATTGCAGACCTGATCACCAGGCAGGATGACATTACCGTCATTCAGGTAAAGGACTATATCAAAAATCCAAAACCAAACGGCTACCGCAGTTATCACATGATTGTGGAAATCCCTGTATTCTTCTCCAAGGGAAAAACTCCCATGCGTGCAGAGATCCAGATCCGTACCAACGGTATGGATTTCTGGGCTACTCTGGAGCATCAGCTGCGTTACAAGCAGAATATCGAAGAAATGGACGGTTATGAGGAAGTCAGCAATGAGCTGCTGAACTGCGCCCGCGCTGTGATCGATATGGATAACGAAATGCAGCGGATCAAAAACAAGATCGGACAATTCCATGATATTTAAAAAAACAGGTGAGGCTGTTACAGCCTCACCTGTTCTTTCTCACTGTTTTTCGCCCGGAACGCCCGCGGTGTCATGTGATAATGTTCCTTGAATACCCTATGAAAATAACTGTTATTTTCATAGCCTACAGCTGCAATGATGTCACTGACAGGCAGATCTGTTTCACACATCAGCTCTACAGCCTTGTTCAGACGCTTTCTCTGAAGAAGTTCCTTGAAATTAAACCCTGTGCTTTTCTTGATCATCTTACTGAGGACATGCATGGGAAGATGCAGGCGACCACAAAGCTCCGTCAGCGTGGCAGTCCGGTATTTCTGTTCAATATAATCCAGTGTTGTCATGGAGATCATATTTTCGTACTGATTGGGCAGACGCATCTCCACATACTGCACCGATTCTACCAGATACATAAAGATCAGGCCCATTGTGGTCTGATTGATCCGCTCTCTGTTCTCCTCACCGTTTACAAGAGAATAAATGATATTTTCCAGAAGATTCTGGATCTGCAGCACTTCCGCAACCTTAAAATGAAGATATTCCCCACGCTCTTCATCCTGACGCAGGACATTCACCAGAAAATCTGCCAGCATATTGTCATTTCCCGCCATGGAATAGGCCACATCAAAAAACTCCGGCAGCACCATAAAATTGATCGCAATATCATTCTGCCCCGCTTTCAGAATCTCATGCTTCGTAAACTGATTAAGAAAAAGCAGCTCACCTTTGTTAACTATGACTTTTTTTCCGTCAATGATATTAGTCAGAGAGCCCTCGCACACATACAGCACCTCCACAAAATTATGCCTGTGCGCCGGAAAATACACAAAACGGGTGTGTGTACGCACAGCGATCAGCCTGCCTTCTTTCAGCATCTTACGGCTGTCCACGGTAAAGTCCCGACCGGATGTGTAGAGATCTTTGTCTACCTCTGCCTCTCCGTCCAGAATTCTCCTCTCTTCATCTGTAATCTTTCTCAGCTGATCCAGTAATGCCTGCTGCATGTATTTTGCTCCTTTATCTGTTCATGGTTTTCTGTTCTGCTGTCCTCATTTTAACACTGCAACCATAAGAGTACAACCAGAATCAGAAGGCGGAGATTTTTTCAGAAACCTTCTATACACGAAATCCAAACATACAAAACGGGCGGAGCCCGAAGACTCCGCCTGTTCTGAAAGGATTTATCATATGATTATACAGTCAATCTGAGGATTGATTAGTACAGCTTAGCCATCTCTTCAATGTTGCTTGTATCGAATTTCAGAGGTGCACCAAGAACAACCTCTGTACCGCCGTCATCAGCGTCTGTTACTGTGTAGTCACCAAGGTCACCAGCTGTGAACTTGTCATCTTTAGCACCTGTGATGTCGCCGTTGATCAGAGAGATTGTTGTGTAAGCACTGAGTTTTCCAAGGCCCTGCATATCCCACAGATAGAAGTACGGGCAGGAATGAGAATCATCATCACCTGTGTACTCCTGCATCTCAGATGGAAGTCCAAGTCCTGTCAGCTTGCAGGAAGATCCGTTATCCTGAAGATATTTAGCTGCTGCTGCGATACCAACTGTTGTAGGTGCGCAGATAACTTTCAGATCCTTGTAGTTCTGAAGAAGAGCTGCTGTCTGGTCTGTGGATTTCTGTGGCTCATCATCACCATATACAACGTCTACAAGCTCAAGCTTGCTGTATTTTTCATCGCCTTCCATGATAGTCTTCATTGCATCGATCCATGCATTCTGGTTAGCGGACTGAGATGTAGCGGAAAGGATAGCGAACTGTCCCTCACCACCGGAAATATCAAGAACTGCATCCATAAGTGCCTGAGCAACTTCTTTTGTACCAGCCTGGTTTACGAAAATCTCACGGCTGTCTTTGTTCGGTGCGGAGTCGAAGGAAGATACTTTGATTCCCTCATCCATAGCTTCCTCAAGCTTAGCCTGAAGAGCGTTAACATCGTTAGCGGAAATACAGATTGCATCAAAGTCCTGGGAAATCAGGTTGTCAAGAACCTTGATCTGTGCATCAGCTGTGGCTGTCTCAGGATAAACGACCTGAACCTCGCCGCCTTCAGCCTCTACTGTCTCCTGGAAAGCTTTCGCTGCGATCTCGAAGAATGCATTACCAGCTGCTTTACCAACCAGAGCGATTTTTTTGCCTTCTGCGGAATTTCCAGCTGCTTCTGTCTTAGTATCTTCGGATTTGTCGTCTGCTGCAAGAACCGGGCAAACTGTACCAAGAACCATTGCTCCACAAAGGATTGCGCTAATTACCTTTTTTTTCATTGTTGTTCCTCCCTATAAGAATATAATTTTTTATATGCTGCTGCCTACGCTACACCAATGGAGGCAGCTAACAATCATATGGTTTTCAAAAGTGATATTTAGTTTTTCTTCATTGCGACTGCTTTTTTCACATCACCGATGATATTCGGAAGAGCTACTGCTGCTACCAGAAGTACACCGATGATAAGAAGGATTACCTGTGCATTTACGTTCTTCTGTCCAAGACCAACTCGTAAGCATACGATGATGAATGCGGAAATGATACCACCGGCCAGGTTTCCTTTACCACCTGTGGAGGAGATACCTCCGAATACTGCCATTGCGATGGCATCCA
>OKSH01000253.1_pt1 | contig 56662 bp, 72 predicted proteins | sample 1601231 | NCBI WGS metagenome assembly OKSH01 (sample SAMEA3541596, study PRJEB24748) | human gut metagenome | biome: human gut; feature: human-associated habitat; material: faeces | place: China | collected 2012
TGTAGAATCCGTGAGGATCGGTCTTGCCAGAATAATTGAAGGGATACAGGTTGGCCACCGAGCTGGCCGGAAGGACCCGTTCAAATTGGGCGCCGAAGGCGTTGCGGCCGGCTGGCATAACAGAAACAAAGCCCTCCTGCTGACGGAGCATAAGCCGGTCCACATTGAGCTTGGAGCGAACCAGTTCGGTGAGCACATCGGTCTGGAGCAGCTTGAGGGCGTCGTAGTCCGGGGCGGTCAGCTCCAGGAACACCGCACAGTGGAGGAGCGGCTCCCGGTTGCGGTGCATGGAGGAGACCAGGGTAACCACATCCTGCAGGTTGGCCTCGGCGGTGACAGTCTGCTGGAGATCCTCGGTGCTGGAGCGGGACATTCGGTGCTTGTTGGCGGCGTTGTGGATGATCCGGCGCTCCTCACTGGGGGTGACCTGCCGGGTGTAGATGCGGATGGTGACCCCGTCCATCTCGCCCAGATGCCGCAGGATGGCCTGCTCATCGGTAGAAGTGGGGTACTCCCGCAGCGCCCATACACAGCGGCAGGTGTTGCCGCACAGGTAGTGGTCCACCTTGAAGTCGATGACCGAGGGGGCGACCATGTCGAGGAAATCCTTGATATATGGTTCCTCCACCACAGGCCGGGGAGAGTTCTTTGTTCTGTTTTTCGGCAATGAAAAAACCTCCTGTCCAGGCCGGCAGGAGATCTTTTATCGCACTGTTTCTTCCTGATATGGCCCGGAAGTTCTCCTGACGGCCATATCAATTAAATTGTGGGGCACGGGTCAGTCATTCAGAATGATCCAGCGTTCCCCGTCGTAATCCTCATATTTTTCCGTGGTGGCATTCTGCTCAAAATACACGCCCAGCATGCGCTTGAGATCCTCGCCGCTGGCGAGGCTTGCCTTGAAGCCCTGATCCTCGAGGCTTTTCTGGATGCGGGAGAGGTGGGTGTGCAGCTCCATCCCTGTTTCCTCACGCAACCGGACCAGTACGAAGAACTCACGGGCGGTCGCCATCTGGATCTGTAGACGGTCCAGTGATTTAGCGTCCGCCTCCAGCAGCCGGCTGATGACCGGCAGGTCCTCCTCGGCAGCCCGCTGGCGATAGTGCCTCTTGTTGTCCTCAAAGCTCTCCTTGGAGTTGAGGGCCAACATCTCGATCTCAGCCTGCCCCTTGAGGACGGTCATGAGGGCATAGATGCGATTGCTCACAGCCTCCGGGGGCTGGACCGAGAGGTTGGTGGGCTTGATGGCAAAGAAAATCAGCCTCCCATGACTGGTCTTTAGGCCGCTGTCGGTGATCTCGTCGATCCCGATGAGCTGCCGGGTAGTCTGTTTGGCCGTTGCTTCTTTTTTTCTGCTCATTTTCTATCACTCCTATCCGTTGATGGATTACACAGCCCCCAGGCATAGGTCTGCTGGCCCAGGAGGAAATATCGGATTGCATAGCGCAGGAAGTCCAAGATACTGGTATCCTCCAGCCGAATCGAGAGGAAGGCATAGGCCGCAGTGATTACCACTGGGGGCAGGAAGCCAAGTTGGGCCATGGCAAACACAGAGATCAGGGCGCCCACGCCAATGATAGCGATGTCCCGCAGTTCCCACAGCCACAGTACGGCTTTGGATTTCAGATTATCGGGATAAATGTACATGTTTCACCTCACATCGTCATGCTCATTCCAAACCCCTGTTCATCCTGATCGGGGCCGAATTCCTGATCTTGTACTTCGTCTGGGCTTTGTTCCATCAACCAAGATTGGAGTTCCTGTGCCACCAACCCCACAACGAAGACTCGTTTGGATACGCCATTATGCGCCTCCACATACTGCTCAACGCGGTGGAAAAGAGATTCGGGCATAGCAATGGCCAGCGTCCGTTCTTTCTTGTTGTCCTGAAGGACCGCACTCTGGAGCGGTTCCTCGCCATGTTCCCACTGATCCAGTGCCTGATTCAAAAGGCTCTGAACCAGTGCCTTTTGGGTGAGGGGCGCATGAGCATCCAGGTAGGACTTCAGCCGCTGAAACATGTCATCTGAGATCTGAACGGCCAGGGTGCGCTGTTCCTGCTTTGCTGTGGCTGGCTGGTCCAGATAGGTAGTGAGTATCTTAGTGAGATACTCACCGTTTGTCATTTCAGGACTTTTGCCCTCCATCAGCCGCTTGTGAAGCGACTTGGGAATCAAGCCGCAGAGGTTTTTCATCGGTTCCATGATCGCATCTCCTATTCATAATCATTCAAGCTATCTGTGCTGTGGTCGCCCATGCGATTCCTTGCAAAACATAGTCGACGCAAGGAATCGCTACACTGTTGCCCAGTGCTTTATAGCGGGCGGAGTCGGAAGCACCCTCGATATCAGTCCAACCATCCGGAAATCCCTGCAGGCGCTCGCATTCCAGCGGGGTCAGACGGCGGATCAGAAGAACCGAGGCACCTCTTGGAGCGGAGGCGCTGTTATCTGGCTCGTCCATATCCACGACCAAATCTGTTGCGTCTTTGTGCTGACGAGCGCTCTGAGTGCTGACCACCTCGTTGCTTTTGAACACATCCACACGCTGGCGGCTGAACACGGTATGGTGATCGGTGGCGGTGAGAGTATAGGCGATGCCCTGTTGATACCCAATCCCGTTCCCGCCGTTCATAGGCTGCCGGTCAATGGCATTTCCGGTGATACAGAATATCGTGTCCGGTTCTGCGACCAGCGGGACATTGTTCCCACCCGTACCGTAACGGGCTGACATTGTGGGCGCCACAGAATGTGGGCCGGTGTAGCGGGCATCGATCCCGTGGTTCTCGAATACAAGTGGCTGGTGGCCATGCTCCTGTGCCCGAAGTGTTCCGGCAACATTTTCGCTGCAGGCAATGGCGCTTCCGCCCTGGTCATTAAGGCACAGGATGGATGGCATACAGTTCCCGCTGGCGGTTCCTTTCAAGGTAGGCGAGACTTCCTCTCCATAGCCAATACTGCCCGCAGAAGCACCAGCTCCAGCAGAAAAAGCAGCTGTAAAAATGGCGGGATACCCTTGTCCGGGCATACCGCCGCCTCCGCTTAGTGCTGTGTGCCGCTCCTCGGAAAGGAAGCAATCACCGTTGCCTTTGGCCGTGATTCCGGCCACAAAGGTCTGCTGTTTCATCCCTGGCTGGGCGGTCAGCGCCGCGGCTACATCATGAAGATCCCGCACCTCGTCCCGCTGATTGGCGGCAAAGGCGGTGAGCACACCGTTTCGTCCAGTGGACATACCACAATTAACACCGAGAGTGGCTGCCTTTTCTCCTGTCAGGTCTCCGTTGTATCCGTCGAATCCGATGGGGCCAGTCCCGCCTGGAGGATCAGAGCATCCCGGAGCTGAGGCGGCAGTTCCTTGCCTCTGGCCTCCGCTCGACGCAGAATACCCAGGCAGGCGGTTTTGCTCAAATAGTATTTGCGGGGCGGATCGTCCTGCAAAATCTGCGACAAGGAAGATTCTCTTGCGACGCTGGGCGACACCCCAGAATTGAGCATCCATGACTCTCCAAGCCAGGCTGAATTGATTTCCCAGAATGATTGCCCCAGCAGATTCCCAGCGCCCGGAGTCAGGTCGAGGCACTGAACAGGAGCCGTCTTTAATTCGGACAATCTCCTCGAGGACGATGCGGAAATCTTCGCCGCCCGCTGAACTGAATGATCCTGGTACATTCTCCCAGCACATATATCGAGGTCGAACAGTGTGAGCTGTTCTGCCGCGCCGCTCATCTGCATCCCTCATTTCTTTTACAACGCGGATCTGCTCCATAAACAGGCCGGAACGCTCTCCGGCAAGACCGGCTCTGGCCCCCGCCACGCTGAGATCCTGACAAGGGCTGCCTCCTGTGATAATGTCTACCGGGGGAAGTTCGGCACCATTCAGTTTCGTGATGTCCCCGACATGGAGCATGGAGGGGAACCTCTTTCTTGTCACTTCGATGGGGAAGGCTTCGATCTCGCTGGCCCACACCGGCTCGATGCCGTTGCGGACCGCCGCGAGTGGGAACCCTCCGATTCCATCGAACAGGCTGCCCAGCGTGGGCATTATGCCATACCCATGCTCTGCCCTGGAGCTTCGCTTTGCTCCATCTCAGCGGGCAGAGCCTCCTGCTTGATTTCCAGCTCCCCAATCTGTCGGATGGGGATGCCGAGCCGTTGGGCCTCCTCAATCTCACGGGCCATGCCGGAACTGACCCTGCCGCCGCAGAGCCACAGTTCATCGCAGACTTCCAGCACCCGGTGTCCCAGCCGCAGTCCAATTTCCCGTTCTGTTGGCTCAGCGTCATCCAACATCTGTGGGTAGAGCAGGTGGACGGCGATGGGCGTATGCCCCTGATGGATGGCATACCGGCACGCCTTTTTCGCAAACGCGGTGTTTGTCTCAATATCTCCTGCATAGGGAGAGGCGATGTAAATCAGTTTTTCTCTGCTCATTTCGCCGCCCCCACTGCCTGTACCACGGTGCGGGTGGTGTTGACCGCTGACTGTGCTGCATAGACGGCGGACATGATGTTGGCGCGTGTCGAGGTGTCCAGCCCAAAGGCGCCGCAGATGCGGGGCACTTCACCGGCCGACAGCATCAGGCCAAGGCCCAGCAGCGCATGATCCTTCAGCACCAGCAGTCCCGCTGTAAGGATGGTGGCCTGCAGGAAGGTGGTCAGACACAGACCGATGATCTGCTTGCACCACTGCACAAAACCGTCCATATAGCCGCGGGGCACCGAGAACATATACAGGGAACCCACAGCAATCTGGATGAGTAAGACTCCTCCGCGCTTGAGGTTGGAGAAAAAGCACTTGATGACGGCGTACCCCATCATGATGATAATAAAAATTACCATGATGGGGCTGGTGATGCTGCCAATCCCGCCGAATACGCCGGAGGAGGCCGCGGCCCCGATATCCACGCCCTGCAGGGAGTTGATGATATCAGTGGAAAGGGCATCAAAGCTCTCGCCATACCCGGTAATTCCAGAGGTCAGGCTGGCCTGCAGCGTGACGGAGAGTTTATAAAGTTCCACCGGCACCAGGGTAAAACACCCCACGGCCATAAAGCCCTTGACGGCGCTGATAGCCGCGTCCTTGATACTGGCCCGTCCGGTCTGGTATTCGATTCCGACCTCGAACACGGCCACCACCAGCCCGACGACATACAGCGTCCAGGCCAGATAAGAAAAAAAGAGAACAATGGACTGTACCCAGCTCATCTCGAAGAGCTCGACGCCCATGTTCCCCATCTCGGCAAAAAAGTTGCCAAAGAAACCAACAAGCTGGCTGTAGACCCAGTCGATAAACTGATCCATCAGCCCGCCAAGGAAAAAGTCCAATATAAACATCTGGTGGTTTCACCCCTTTGCGTAAGGGGGACCGTGCCAGCATTGGACGCATACTCCTGCTCAAAGGCACAGGGGCCGTGGCTGGGCACGGCCCCTGCTTGTATTCGCTTCCTATTTTCTTAGCACATTTGCGGGCTGTGTTCCTGCGCCTCCTCCTGACGCTGGAACACCTGCAGATATTCGTCCACCGTACCCGCCAGCAGCCTGTAATCCGCCTGAGTAGGCTGGTAAACATACCAGTCTACCTTCCCATAATCGTCCCAGAGGTGTGGTAAGATACCATCCGAGAAGTTGGGATTGCTCACTTTTTTCTTTCCCAGTAAATCGCCAAAGCGTAGGATATTCACATCCACCGCACCCTCGGTCCGGTTCAGGATCGTCAGCTTGAGGGCATTGTACTGGCCGGCAATGTTCAGAGAAACAAACTCCAGCCTGGCCCGCAAATCCGGGTCAAGCTGGATATAGGCGGATCTGCCCGCATAAGACACAACGCCGCTGGTTTTGCACTGAGTGAGGATTTTCCTCAACTCCTGTCCAAATGGATTCAATTTTCTTCTTTCCCTCCCTACATGGTTAATTCCGGGACAGTCGGCGCCGGTGGATGAGCTAACTCCAGCGTACTGCCTTCCAAGGCCAGAACGCCATCCAGCCGGTGAATAAGGCCCTCCATGTGTTTCTGCCATCCGTCCCAATCCTTCGGATCAAACCAGCCGCCGGGCAGCTCGCCGGCTTTGATCTGCCGCTCCGCTCTGATCCTGGCGTATTTCAAAGTGTCCGCAAGGTAATCCCGGAGTTCCCGGAGAGAAGCCCTTGATGCTGTAAACGAGGTGATGGACCGGAACTTGTTGTCCTCGGCCGCCCACTCCTCATCATAGTCCAAACTGCCGGGATCACCGTCAAGATACTTTACAACGATCTCAGCCAGTGCCATAGGGCTGGTATGCGCACACCCCAGCTTTACATCACAGGGGGCATTCCATCGGTCTTTCTTTAATCGTTCAAGCATTTCTCCCAGGTCCAGTTGTCCATCTGCCGGTAAATTGTACCGGACACATCTAACCGCATCCAGTCCATTGTCGGACTCCAGTGCGGTGATTCCCCAACAGCCCATAGAAACCGTCTCCCATTTCCGGCTTACGCCTCATCATTCTTGTCCTACATTTCCAGTTTCGGTCCAATCTGCTCCTGCTCATCCAGCCCAAATGCCTCGCGCATTTCCGCATCCGCCAGAATCCCGAACGCTTCCTGACAATCTGCGCAGCTCACGATCCAGGTCTTTCCTTCAAAGTACCGGAGCATTTCCGCCAATATTCTGGTCTTCGGGTCCGAGGCAGAGAGAAGCTGCCCCACCTCCTCCCGCGAAAGATATTTGCGTTCTCCGCTCCAGGAGCCAATCACGCCGACAGTGTACTCAGGGATTTCCTCCGGCAGTATTTTACAATCCAGAACCGGATCTGGATCAAAGGTGAAAAACACATCAATGGGAGTATCTTCTACCACGCTTACCCCGATGCCGTATGGACCTGCACCTGCTCTGCACATCCCGGTAGACCGCTGGTACAGCTCGTTAACCAATGAAAGCATTTTATTTCCGGATGGATTTGGAATTGGATATTCCATTGCTTCCTTCCTCCTGTATTCTCAGAATAATTCTTTACATTCCCAGGATCGTCCAGACATAGGTGGGAGCCGTCAGGGTGAAGATAAGGCAGGCAAACAGGATGGCCGGCGCAGTCCATTCGAACTGGCCGTGCTTTCTATAGTCAAAATACGCCATGCCCAATTTGGCGAAGAAGAACACAGCCAGAACAAGGTCAATCACGGGAAAGACCACATTATTGACAACCGTTTTGATCTGGGCGGATGCGTCCGTCCAAGTGCCTTCAATGGCACCAGCCACATCCCCGGTTCCTGCCGCAAATGCGGGTACCGTAAACATGATGGCCAGCATCATTACCATTACGACCGCACAGAGCATCTTTTTCGTTTTCATCATCAAATACCACCTTTCTTTGCTGAAAAAAGAAAGGCCGCAGGGGTGTTCCCGCAGATGGATGATCTATCCCGAACAGGCCGCGAGGCACTTTCCCACGGCCCGTTTCTTTTCTGATTTTGTTACTGTGAATGCTTACATCGTGAGCACAGGTCCACTCAGTTCCTGTGTTTCCAGGAACTGAGCCCGGATTATTTCTTCAAACGCTTCCTTTGCTAACCTACAGAAGACAGAGTACATAGGCAGACCGTTCTCAGCCGTGTATTCATACGGTTCAGGTAACCGCCCGCATTTTGTAAAAAAGTTCTTTTCCGCCTCCATAAGCCGCTCAATAGACCACTCACGTACTTCGTTCCGATATGCCAAGACGGTTTGAACATGGCGCTCATCTCTTGCGGAGAGAAGCGTGGGGTAACGAAGTTCAGCATACTCTTGGGCGGTCGTGTCCATATAGCGTTCAAATGTTCTGCGTGTCGGCAGCCCATATTGAGGCTTCATTTCCCTTGCCACTGGCAGCCTTCTGTTCTTTTCTACAAATCCCGCAAAGGCTTCTTCGATTTTCTCCTTGGTCCATACTGCCGGAAGCCCTTTTTTGCACATTGTCAACCGCCTCTTTACATCAAGAAAGAAATATCTAAAAACTGCGTTTGAGCAGTCTCGACCAGTGGGGCTACTTCAATGACCTCTGGATTCTGTTGGAACTTCAAATCTCCCCGGAAGCCCAGTTTCAGGTTACTGAATGTTTCGGCGGCCTTCAGCAGTTCGGGCGGCGATCCTGGAGGCATCTCCTGCATCCACTGTACCCATTCACCTTTCTGAAAGCGGGGATTTAGCCGAAGGATCACATAGTCCTCCGGCACAAACTTGGGATAGCGGCCGATGCTGCCGCCCACCTTATAGTAGGGCTTTCCCTCCATCATGACCGTGGCCCGCATGAGCGTCAGGGTATCCTCCAAAGAGGCGCAAAACCAGCACTCCCTATCGCCCATACGCCTGATTCGGCCATCCCGCAGGATGCTGTCCAGATTCTTTCGGTGCGTGTAGTGGTAGACCTCGCCAGGCTGCTCATCCAGTCGGATGTATCCCATGGCTTCACCTCCCGCCTATAGATCAAGCGGAGCGATATGCCAATCGTCCCATAGATTGCCCCGGATATTCAGTGAATCGGTGAGGTTGACCGAGAGCATCCCTGCCGGGGTCCAGCAGTCAATGACCCAGGTGTTGACTGTATAGGAGCCATCCGGGTACCAGATAGGAGTGAAATGGGTACGCCGGTTATAGGTGCTATACTCGTTCTTCTGGAACTCCAGCCTGGAAGACGAGGAACTGATGGAAATGCGATCCAATAGCCGCCAAAAGGATTCATAGTTGAACTCTGGGAAGTAACTGACTGCATTCTGCAGGGCGGTGGTAGCCGACCTCTGGGAACTGTTCACTCTGGCGGTGACCACCTGATTGACCCCATAGCCGGACTTCATGGTGCTGTCGCTGGCGGTGGGATTCTTCTCGTCTGGAGTAATTTCCATAGCAGCGGAAAGGCTGGCACTGTAGCGGTCCAGATCAAATTCCCACCAGCCGTGGTCGCACCAGTATCCGTCCTCATCATCGCCATGCCATACCCAATACTCCTGCCACCATGGGTCCCAAATGGTCCACTGGGCCGAGGTTTTCTCCGGCCGGTCTGGGACCGGGGAGGGTGTGAAGGAGTCGTTCCGGTCATCTGCTACTGGATTGGGCGGCGGATTCTCGTCCAGATCTACGATCTTACAGTGGATGGTGGCCTGTGCTGATCCTGGGCCGGATACATCCACATCGATGGTCATGTCCTGCGGCTCGTCCGGTGTAGTCCAGCGTACCCAGGCCAATTGGGAATCTCCGTCCGGGTAGTAGACATTGCTGACCGTATAGGTCGTCCCATCAATATGGAACTGTACAGTGACCGGATCATCCGGGTCACTTTGGCCACCGCTGACCTCTACCGCCGTGATGACCTCGGTATTGGTTCGGTATTCATAGTCATAGGTGCTGATCTCCGGCTCCTCCGGCTGCTCCTCAAAGCGGACGATACCAAGCCCAAGGGAGGACTTGATGTCCGAGTTGGACACATTCTTATTGGTGGGGCCGGACCATGCGGGATAGCCTAAATCTGGGGTTTCCAGAAACATGGACAGGGGAAGGTTTTTGGCCGTCAGCGATCCCATCCAATAGCGGAGTTGTCCTCCAACCACCTCGTCATAAAGGGCGGCCTCTGTCGCTGTTGTGGCAATCATGACACCTTGGAACTTATAATAGGCGATGGGTTCCAGCAGAATTTTGTATTCGCCGCTGATGAGCGTGTCATAATCCATACCAGTTTCTTCCGCAATGAACTTGACAACATATTCTGAACAAAAATACTTTTTGATGGCCTCGATGTTATTACGCCCGTTTGTACTTATGATGCGAGGCATTGGTTGTACAGGGTTTTTATAGCTATACCCGCCTTGTACGGGAGAGAGCCCAGTACCATTATTGTACTGGATTTTACTGACCTTTCCGAAATGATATATTCCTGCAGATGGTGTTTTGTTGGTCAAATCAAATGGTGTAGTAACAACGGCATGGTCACTTGCCCGCACTACGGTTACACGCACCCCTTCGTTTCCGGGGTTCCAACTGCCATGACTCGTCGCATCCCCCATACTCCCGCCGCCACCATCAATGTTACCAGACCCGCCAGTTCCATTCGCGGCATAAACTTGTATGCAAGTAAAGGAAAATATCATCACAACGGCCAGAAACAGGTTAAAGAGTCGTTTCACTTGATCTCCTTTCCCACAAAATAAAAAGCACAGCCAAAGCTGTGCTTTTTGAAGATGCGATATTACTTTATCCCATTATGCCAACCTGAGTATTGATATCTCCATCACTATCGATACTTCCACCTTGATTTGCGCCTGCGTTGGGAACATTATCGAAACCAGGCAGGCCGCCACTGGTGTTGGTGGAGGGCTGTTCAGGGGGAGGCGTCACATTGTTGTGATCTTGCGGCTCAGGAGTACCCTCGACCGGAGTCCCATCCGGCGTCTTGGTGGGGTCCTTCAGTTCATCCTCTGTATATTCCGGTTTGACCGGGTCCGGCTGAATGGTCTGCTCTGTGCCGGTAAAATCAGCGCCGTTTCCATCATCGGTGTTGGTACTGGCATCCGGGGTTTCCGGGTTAACGGTCACATTATCTCCCGGCTTCTGGTCATCCCCGGATTCTGCGGGAGGCGGGGTACTGCTGTCCGGGTCCACCACTACATCGCCCTGCTGGGAGCTGCTGGGCGGGAGCAGGTCATCGGTGACCTTGTCTTTGCTGAAGCTGCTTGCGATCACAGCAACCAGGATTGCGCAGACCACAAGACATCCGGCCACGGTCAGCCACTTCTTGGTATTCTCCGTCATCGTTTGGATTCCTCCTTTTTCTGTTGATTATGCTTCTTGTCAAACTGTCTGTGTGACTTCAGGCGGCCAAGGATAGTTCGGCTTTAAGATCTGCTGCCTACATTTTCCTATACCGCCCGTCCTTTGTCAACACGAACCCTACCACAAACAGGCAGAGAAGTCTATTGGGACAATAGAAAACTTTTTGAAAACTGCGTTAAAACCGAGGGGCATAGCCCGCGCTGACCTTGACTGTCATCCGCATGGGCGGCAGAAGCTCTCCTCCAAAAGACACTGGAACCTCCAATTCGATTTCACAGTCCGCCACAAAACGGTCGCCGGCGCTGTCGCCGGAAGCGAACGGTGCGTTGCGGATCTCCACATCAAGGCCCCACACACGGAACTCCATCCCACCATCCTCTGTGTACTGAGTATGGTAGCCGCCCCGATAGGTCAGCCCAAGGATATCGTCCAAGCGTCCATAGATATCGCCATAGTCCAGTGATTCCTCAAAATCTCCCGCCAACGGCTGGTAGGCGCCGGAGTAGCCCTCCCGGACGCCATGGTACACATCGTCATAGTTGTCGTTGACGGTGGAGATCACAGCCTCCTGCACCGCATCCCGAACCCCCTGGGCCACGATGAGCAGACGGAAATATTCGCTGATGCAGCACATCAGCATTACCAGCACCAGCACAATGGCAATAATCAGGGGGAAGGCCACGCCGCGCCGGTCTTTCAAAATCTGCCTGAGTCTGTTCATTTCCAGTACACCTCCGACTTTCCTGTGGCATCTGCCCGCAGGGTGATGGGGAAACTGCCAAAGCCGGCAAAGAGACCGAGGTCGATCTCATGAGTGAGCGTGACCGTGACCTCCTCGTTGAGCTGGATGCGGCCGGTATCGCTCCATTCAATCTCCGGGTCCAGGCCGGTCTGCTCCCGCAGGGCCTGTTCCCGGCGGTCAGTTTCCGGCCCGATCCTGCCGGCGATTTCCGCCTCACGCACCAGTTCAGTGGCAAAGGTATCGAGCTGCTGTTTGGCAATAAAGGCTGGGAGGACCTGCACTGCCAGCGCGATCACCAGCATGGCGCAGAGCACCAGGACGCACACATCGATGTATCCCTCTCCGCGTCGGGATCTCAAAATCCGTTTCAGCACATGGTTACCTCCTCGCCTAAAGTCAGATCCCTTTCCTGACACTGAGCATTATATTCGCTCAAAATACTGGAGATAGAGCTTTCCGATGAAAGATCAGTTTTATCACTTGTCAGGAATTGGTATAGTGCTTCCACAGGATTTTTTGGCTTAAGGATTAAATCCAAGTCATCATCGTCGAGTTCATAACTGTCATGGATAAGAGCAGAAAGCAGGCTTTCCTTTGCCGCAGTTTCAGCTGAATGGCGATAAATTTCATCGGCAGATAGCTGCTTCACCCTTTGAGCATATTCCTTCATTTCATCTTCCGCACGATCAATCAATCGATAGATGCTGCCTGTATAGTCCATTGGGCACCTCCTCTCTTAAAACATCCCGCCCAGGGAATGGATGATCTCGTAGATGATGATGGACAGATAAGTCACCAGGAAGCACATGAGCAGGACAAAGGAGAATACACGGATCTTAGGCGGGATTTTCATGGCCTTTGCCTTGAGGCGCTGGAGTTCCAGCTGCTTCATATCGTGGCTGAGCATCTGAAAGTAGTGGACCCCATTGTCGCCTCGCAGCACGCCGATGAGTCCGCGGACAATGTCCGAAAGCAGCGGAGAGTTGAACCGGGCCTCAAAGCGGGTCAGCGCCGCCTCATAGGAGCCGGAACGCATATCCGCGGTGAGGACATCCAGTTCAGCGGAGAAAACAGGACCGGAATTCTGCTTATAATGCTCAATCATGCTCAGCACATCCCGGCTGGCGGCCAGTTCTTGGGTGATGGTGGCCACGAACCGGGGCAGTTCCGCCTCAATCTCGTCCCTCTTGGCAGAGAGTTTTTCCTCCGCCCTGCGAATCTCTTTGAAATAAACCGCCACCGCCAGAAGAACAACTATCAACGCCAACATTGGGAAAATCAACAGGCACGGAATCACCGTCAGCAGCACTGCACCGGTCTTGACCATGGCAAAGGCGGTGTACTCCTCCGGTGTCATGTTCAGCCCAGCAGCGGCCAGCGTATTTTTCAGACGGCCCCGCTTATACTCATCCATATGGATGTGTGGGGCCAGCTTGATCGCCCAGCCCATGAGCAGGGCCTCCACACTGCGGGCCTGCTTCTTCTCCTGGCGGCCCACCGAGAGCATGGCACGCTGGGTGGCCAGACGGGGGAGCCTGAGCAGATCAGCCGTCAAAAGAAACATACCCAGCGCAAGGAATATGCCAAATAAAAACAGAAGGAAAGTCATGGTTGTTTTGTTCACCTCCACATAAAAACAGAGCCAGTACACGACAGATGTGTACCGGCCCTGTTTTTCTTCTTATGCTGTATTACAAGGCACTCTTTCTATAGCATTATTGCATCACATCTAACTCCGCAACAAATGACGGATCAAAGTCATCCCGCCAGTTTCGATAGTCAGGATACAGTCCCAAACCCTTTCGGATGAGCTCCCGGTTTTCCGGGGTGTCAATATAGATACCGTCCGGGATGCCGTCCATCCCATAGATGAGCCGGACCCCATCCTGCTCCGCTGCCTTTGCTGCTTCAAAATCTCCATCATAGAGCGCCATGTCATCGATGCGTTCTACATGGAGGGCCTCCGGAATATAGGAACCATGGTTGATCGTTGCGGTAATAAAATAGCCCTTTTCCTGGTTACTGATGAGGATCACCTCCGATACTCAATGGGCTGGGTCAGCTTGATGACCGCTGCGGTGCTGATGAACATCACAGCGGCAATGGCTGCCAACAGCGCCTGCCCCAGCGGGGTGTGCATCAGAACATCGTACCAGTCCTGATTGAGCCAGTACAACAGCGGGATATTGCCGATGACCAGCACCTGCATGGTGATAAACTCCTTGCGGGGCTCAAACACCAGATTCTCCAGCTCACCGTTGACGATCCGCATATCGGAGAGTTTAGCCACGATGGGAGTCAGGATGGTCTTGAGCCCCCGGTCGTGTCGGCAGGTCAGCAGAGCGGCCACCCACTCCCGAAACACGGCGTTGTCGATCTTCGTCCCCATGTCCTGGAGGGCGGCGTCCACATCGGGGTCCACCAGCTTGATCCGGGTGAGAAACTCCACAAACACACTCCGGACGGGCGGGTTGAGATAGTCAATGTTTTCCTCCACTGCCGTCTGGATGTCCTCATTGCGGAGATAAGCTGTGGTGATGATAGAGAGGGCGGTTTCCAGTTCAGCGGCAATGTTCTTTTTGTAGTGATTTGCGGTCAGACGGATAAACCAGAACGGCACGAACATCATGCCCACCGCCAGCACCGGCACCAGGAAGAGGTTGCCCAGCGTCAGGGCGAAGGCGGCCCCTACCAGAAAAAGAAGCAGGGACAGGGCGCACACCATGGGAAACTTGGCGGCCCGGCCAGTCATCCGCAGAATGGTCTGTGTCTCCTCGATTTCCCGGCGCAGAAAGGATTTCTTTTTGCGCCGTGTACTCTCATTAACCTCCGACCGGATGCTTTTGGGCTTACTGGTGATTCTGCGGAACACCCCTTCAGTGAAGTCCATAGGGGAGATGTGTAAAAGGACAAAATAACCTGTGATCAGCCCTATACAGGCAATCAACTGGATCAGATTCATACAGATTCGCCTCCTTCCTTGCCGGTTTCAGGTTTGGCAGGCGGCTTGGACTGTGCGCTCCTGGTCTTCGGAGCGGGCGTTGCCTGTCCTGCCTTTGCCGGACTGGAGCCTGACTTACCCTTAGAGGGAGCGGACTTTTTGCCCACGAGCTGAGTCAGCACCTCCTGCGGCATACCATTGTCGATGAACCGCTTCTGCAGGCTTTCCGAGATGGGGTTGACCGCCTCGTGGCGGCCCTTAATACGGTATTTGCCGTCCTCCAACCGGTTTTCTTCGATTTTGAAGTGATAAAGGGTGTTGTACCGGCGCTCCCCAGTGGGCAGGATCTCACACTCCATGATCTCCATGATTTTACGGCTCTTATCCTCCAGCTGCTTGGCGAACACCACGATGGGGAATGCCTCGGTGACCAGATCCATGAGGGTATCGTCGGCCATCTCGTGCTTACGCTTGCAGAGGGTGACCATACGCCGCCATGTAGCCTGGGATGAGTTGGAATGAATGGTGGTCAACACGCCGTGGCCAGTACGGGCGGCCTCCTGTGCGGCATACGCCTCCGCAGACCGCATCTCGCCCACACAGATGATGTCGGGGTGGTACCGCAGGGCCATGTCCAGCAGCATATCCTGATCGATATTCTGCTTGGCGTTCTCGCTCTCACGGGTGATGGTGTGGATGACGCTGTTGCACACCCGGCCATCTTTCTCCCGCACCAGGTCCAGCTCACGGGAGCCGTTCTCGATGGTGAAAATACGCTTGTTGTCCGGGATGGTGGTCAGGAGCCAGCCTGCCACCGTAGTCTTGCCGGAACCGGTGGCCCCGGCAACGCAGACGGAAACGCCGTAACGCAGGCAGGCGGCCAGAAAGTCCAGCATGGGGCCTGTGGCTGTTCCACCTTTTACGAAGTCCTTTTTCTGCATATTCTGCGGGTTGACGATACGGATGGATGCCGTGACGCCCACATCCTCGTCCACCAAAGGGGTCTTGAGGACCGCGATGCGGATGTTCTTGCTGAGATGGCCCAGGACGGCGGGACTGGCATTGTCCAGCACCATACCGCTGACATGGAGCATACGGCGGATCACATTGACGGCGTGTTCAGGGCTGTCGAAATGTTCCTCCAGCTTGACCGTTTCGCCATTGGCGTACAACACCTCGATATCCCGCCAAGAGTTCACATTAATCTCCTCAATGCCGGTTCCGAAGATGTACTTGGTGAGCAGGCCGAACTCGGCCATCTCCGTGTAGAGGGCGTCCACCAGCTGGTCGCCGGAATAGCCTTTGACCGCGATGCGCCGGTCCTGCACATATTTGGTGATGTACCGTTTGATCTGGGCCTTGGCGTCTTCATCGCCGCCCTCGGTGATGAGGGCGGAATACTTGCCGGAGATATATTCCTGCACATCCTGCAGGACGGTGTTGAAATCCTGCCCTTCATTCTCCGGGGTGAAGAAGAGAGAATGCGCCCGATAGCCGCCTGCAGACTCTGTATTCAGGGACCGCCTGGGGAGATCCTCCGCCATGTTCACGCTATCTGTGGGATCAGCTTCAACCCCTGTCCCATCATCAGCTGGGGCGTGACGCAGCGGCTCATCTGCGGGCTGGGGTTCTCCAACGCCGGCTTCATGCTGATTCTGACCCATATTGCCGCTTACCGGGCAGTCCGGGCCGAAATAGAGGGGGAGTTCTTTTTTCCGCCCATCCGGACCTGTCGTGATATGTGTTGCGGCGGCTTTCTCAGCGGACGCTTTGGGAGCGAACAGGGACTGACTTCGCTTCTCGCCTAACACCCAAACACCTCCCTGGCAATCTTCTCGATCTCCTTGCGGAATACCAGGCTGTCCTTCATGGATAGGTCCGCCAGCAGGTTGCCGGCCAGATACTGTCCCTCCAGCTCCGCCGAATGGGGCAGCGTGAAGGCCACTGTCCCCAGCGCCTGACTCATGTGATCCCCGGCCTGCTGGGACTTTACATTGCTGGCGGTCTTGTACTGCTTGTCCGTATCCCATTTGGCATCCCGCAGGAGGGGAAGTTGGCTGGACAGGTAGCTGATGCTCTTGAGGTCGGCGTTGGCCAGCCGCAGGACGGAATCCGCCTCCATGAGCGCCACAGCGGAGAGGATGTCGTTGGCGATGTAACTGCCGCAGTCAATGACCACATAAGGAGCGATCTCCCGCAGGCAGTCGATGAGCTCCCGCGCCTGCACCTCGTTGTAAGGCGGGTAGGTGTACTCATTCTCTCCCTTGAGCATCCCCAGCATGGTGAGGTAACCCAGGCGTTTGTGGGTGACCAGGTTGTTCTTGACCAGATTCTCCGACACATGGGCGGCGGCCAACACGCTCCCGAGGGAACGCTCGCACTCCAGATCTGCCGCCGGGCAGATACAGGGAAGCATTGGGGCTGTCATGTCGCAGAGAAGGAGGATCACATTCCGGCGCTTGTCGGCCAGATACTTGGCCAGCCGCACGGCCACGGTGGTCTTGCCGCTGCCGGGGCTGCCCCACACCGCCAGCACCCCGCCGCTCTGATCCTCCTGCTCACAGGCGTCCTCCTGGCCACTTCCTCGGGAAAAAATACCCGCTTTCTTGAAGTTCAGCATCAGGCCACCTCCTCGGTTTTCGCGGGTGCCTCCGTTTCTGCGGTTTCGCTGGAGTCAGCGGCGGGTTCGGACTCTGCGGGATTCTCCTGTGGTTTCTCCTCGGGGTCCGGCTCCGGGGGATACAATTCCAGAATGATCTCGTCTTGAGAGGTCAGGAACTTGTCGGCATTCTCCCGGTCGCCCCGGTAGACCAGCGCCAGATGGATGGTCCCCTCGGCCTCCAGCTCGGCCAACACTTTGGCCTGCTCGGGGGACACCAGCAGGGTGACAGTATCGGGCAGTTCCTTGTCATCCTCCTCGTCCACAGGCTCACCGGTGTTGGCGTCATAGCCGGAGGAGGCGGTAACACTGATAATCTCCACATACTGCAGCTCAGCGGGGACAACGGTCTGGCCCTGCTGCTTGTAGTCCGGGGCGATCACCGACACAATGTCGCCGCTCTGCAGCTTGCCGGAGAGCCCCTCCGCAAAACTTTTGATGGACACGGAGATGGCCTGCTGGCTCCCGTCCAGGCTGTACAGGTAGGCGTTTTCCGCTGCTGGGGCGTCTGAGAGTTTGGAAGGGATGATATAGTCGCCCACAGCCAGATCCGCAGTAGCGTATTTACCCACGGCGCTCTCTTTCTGCCGAAGGACATCCTCTGGGAGATTATAGCCGCCCACCTCCACGATCTGAACCATGCTCTCGGTGATCTCATCGCCGGCCCGGATGGGCTGGACTACCCGCACGATCTCAGCTTTCTGGCTGACGCTCTGGTTGAACAGCGGGGTCAGACCGAAGCAGATCAGCAGGGAGAGCAGGATGCAGATTACACCGACCACGGTGCGATTTTTCAAAAAACTCATACTGGCATTTCCTCCTTGATTTCATGTTGGGTCGGAAAGTCCGGGCATTACGCCCGGACCGATCTGGCCCTTCTGCTCCGCTTCAACCGGGGCAGAAGAATGGCGGCCGCCGTCAGGGGCAGGGTCACGCCAACGATGGTGAGCACAGTCTTTCTCGTTACATGGAACTTCTTCATAGCAGTCAACCTCCAAAACAGTATAGTGCGGCAAAGCCGATGGATAAAAATGGTCCCAGCGGCAGCGCCGCCCGTGTCATTGCGGGTAGCGGATGATGAATGAATTTTTGAAATAACATAGCGGTGCAGAAATACAGCACCGCCAGCAGCAGACCCAGCGCCATCCCCCAGATCCCCCGCCAAAAGCCCAGCACAAAGCCGGCCGCAGCAGTGAGTTTGATGTCGCCGCCGCCCATGCACTCCGGCCGGATCAGGGCGGCAATCAGCAGGGGCAGAGCCGCCAGCACTCCAAAAAACTGGGCGGGGCTGAAGGAGATCAGCCCCGCCGCGGCGGTCAAAAGACAGAGGAAATCCGGGATAGTACGCTTGCGGCAGTCCACCGCAGAGGCAGCGGCCAGTGCCGTGAGAAACAGGAACGCCTGCACCGGGTATCAGCCCTTGTAGTCAAACATTTCCTCTACGCGCTCGGTCACGGTGGGCAGGACGGTGTCCCCGAACAGAGTGTAGAGGCCAGCCAGGAGCAGGGCGCCCAGCACCACGGCAATCAGGATCTTGATGGCGGTGTCGATGTAGCCCTCGCCGCGAGTGTTGCAGAGAGGGGCGGACAGGTGGGCACGGGCGCAGGTCATGGCGCAGTGGGCCTTGCAGGTCATCGTCTTTACGGTGTTGGACATCTTGTTGAACATCTTCTTCATAGAGAGTTCCTCCTCAAAATTTTAGATTGTTGATTGTTGTGTGGTCAGTGGGTCACATACCCATCTTCTGAGCCTGCTGTGCCGTGGGGTCCGGCGCGGACTGGGGAGAGCGGTTCATCCCCTGCGTCAGTGCCTGCTGGTAGGCGGTCACGACAGCCGATTCCAGTTCGGCGCGTGCCTCCCGTGTGTACGGAAAACAGATGTCCTTGATTTCACCCTTGCTGTTGATCTGGCCGGGCATGGATACAAACAGCCCATTGCTGCCCTCCATGAGCTTGACGCCCCGGACGGCAAAACAGCCGTTGATGTTCAGCGATGCGGTGGCCCGGCAGGGACCGTCAAACTGGATAGAGTGGATACGGACATCATACTGCATGGGAAGGACAGGAGTATCCTGCTGGGAAACCTCTCCCTGGGGGTTTTCACTTGTGGTCTGCGCTTTTGCCATGGTGGGTTCCTCCTTTTCTGAATATAAAAAATAAGTGGCTTTTCCGCTCTTGGGTCACAGGGTCATGGTCATGCCTGATTCCTGCTCCGGGGCTTTCAGTTGGACGGGGACGATAGCTGTGCGGTCCACATAGTAGAACTCGCTGCCGGAATCGTCGTAGAGTTCGACAAGGTCTGAGATGGCCAGCGGCTGTCCGTCGCTGCCCAGGGACCTGCGACAGAATGCCTCCCAGATCCCATCCAGACTGTTGGTGCTGACAGTGCCGTCAAACACTGCCTGGTAACGGGTAAGGTCAGGTCCGCCATATTCACCACTCATGCGGTCCAGCCCAATGAAGCGCATGGCGGCGGGAGCTGAGGGGCCGAGCTGCCAGATACGGCAGGATTTCAGGGCTTGCCCGTTGTCTGCTGCCTTCTGGTATCCACCGCTGGAGAGACGGTCATAGATGCCGTCCTCCCACCGGACAGCCAGCCCCTTCCTTGCCAGCCAGTCCTCCAACTCCTCACGGCGGAACATGGAGTCCGCCACCACTCCTTGTTCTGTCCTGTAGCCCACTGGATTCCCATAGTAGAGCAGACATCGATTTTTCATTTCCACACTTCGCATGGCGGCATATCTCCTTTCTGCGGTTAAGTCATTTCCATCCCTCCCATGCCTGCGTTCTGCCCTTGAAGCTCCTCCAGCTTTTCTCTGGCCCAGCCGGGGAGGAATTCCTCTTTCAGAACGCCGGTGAAGTCTGTGCGGTTCCATCTGGTCTGCTCTCCATCGCCCAGGCAGGTACAGCGGATAGACCGACCGACAGCGTGGGGGCTGCATCCAAAGCCGTCATGGGCCAGAGCTGGTTCTGGGGCGTCCAGCAGGACTCCTTGAGGGTGTCTGGACTGAGCACCAACACCCGGCCCTCATAGTCCAGAGATTCATAGGAGTTGGGTTCGCAGTGCTCCGGCCCAAATAGTTCCAGCTTGCCGTATGCCTCCCTCACTTGACTGATAAATGCGTCCAGATACGCCAGGGCGGTGTCCACTTCAAAATAACGGTTATGGGCATCATCGGGTGGGACATAGGCTTTCTTTTGCCATTCTTGGTTTTCCGCGCTGAGCTGCTCCTTGTAAGGCCCCAGCCTTTCTATCGTGTTGGCCAGGACGAAATTGGTCCGCTTGAAGCCCCACCGTTTCAGCACCATTTGGGATGCTTCCGGCTTTAATGCGCTGCGGCCGTCGCCATAGACGCGGATGACGGCTTCGATGTCCCGCGCACAGGATACATTGGCGTGGAAACTTGCATCCCAGAGCGCAGCTTCCCCAAGTCTGTGGGCCTCTGACTGTGAGCCGGGATAGAGGTAGATATCCTGTTCCATCTTGCCTCCTTTACGGCAGGCGCCATTTGCCCGCTGGGGGGATCGTCAGCGGGCTGATGCCCAGCTCATTGAGCAGGCAGCAAAGCTCCACCGAAAGCTCCCGCAGTTCCTCCGTTGAGGGGACGATGATGAGCGCTCCATCCGCGGCCAGAACCGCGACTTCTTCTCCCACGGGGATAGATGCCTCGGATAACAGTGCGGCGGGCAGATTGAGTTCCATACCGCTGCTGGTGTATCCGGTACACTCAGCGTCGTCACAGGTTCTGGTCACCAGGAGTCTGTTTGCGTCACAGTCGCAGATGTACTGGTTCGCTGGGGTGGTGATGGGAACTTCTTCCCCCGGCTCATAGCCCATTCCGCGCATGAAAAATGCAGGCAGGGTCAGAGACCCGTCTACACCGACCCGAACCGTTGTATGGATCTTACTCATCGCCGTGTTCCTCCTGCCCATTGCATGCGGTGCGTTCTCCGTAGATGAGATTCCCCACCATCAGCTGTTCCTCCAGCTCGCCCAGGCAGATTCCGGCTTCACCCAGCATCTCCAGCAGGTAGGGAGGCACATCCCGCAGGTCATGGTCATATCCGGCCTCGGCAATGGTGACGGTCTTTTCTTCGTCATCCACATAGACACAGAGCTTGGCCCCGGCAGGGATGCCGGCTTCTTCCCGCAGGTAGTCTGGCAGTTCCAGCATGCCGTCCTCCAGATCATCGAATGGGCAGCCATCCTCGCAGTCATCACAGGTGCCACAGACTCTGGCCAGATGGACGGTGAGCTCCGTGGCCAGCCGGTGCAGGGCATCCATCGCCTGGATCAGTTCCATGGTGGTCATTTGCTTTTTCAGAACGACCACCGCGCTGTCCAGCGTGTGGATCTCGACCTTTTCTCCGCCCTCAAAGCCACTGATCTTGAACGCTCCGCCGGGAATCAAAAGAGTACCATTGTTTATCTGTTTGTTGAATTTCATCTTCTTCTCCTTATTACATTGAAATTGTAGAACGGGCTGGATTGGATGCTCCCGGCCATTCCTGTCCTTGTTGGGCAGCCAGCCCGTCCCGGAAGGCTGTCAGATCTTCTCCTGTCGGCGTATAGCGTCTTGCTTCAAGGGCGGCCATCAGCGCATAGGTCTGGCCAACCTCGGACAGCAGTGCCCGAAGATCGTCCGCAACCATATCCGTCCCCATCCGGCGGAGCTGCACGGTAAAGGTGATTCGGTAATGCGGCTGGCCGGGGATGCTGTCGATCCGCATATCCATTCCCAAGTTGGAATCGTGTTGCGGGCGGATATAGACCTGACCCACTACGCTGGGGCAGACCTGAAGGCGGCCCTGACTCATTTCCTCAATCAGCTGAGCCGCCTGCTGGAGCTTTTCCAGTTCAGAGAGCTGTTCATCCAATTGCCTCACCCCCGTTCCAGTCAAACAGCGTCATTTGAGAGGGAACCGCCCGGCTCCGCTCCCGCAGGTCATAGTTGGCGATAAGCAGTTCCGGGAACTGAGCCCCATTGTCGTACCTCTGCTTGATGTTGTTGATACGGGTGGTTTCCATGAGGTAGATGCCTGGCCTGTCGTACAGCCCGCGGACAAAGGCGTCGTCGTTGTAGGAGAGCAGGAATTTGCCCTCGATCCGCATCAGGGCGTCCCGCAGGCGGATGTGGTCGGCTTCGGTGAAACCGTCTTCACCAATGTTCTGGTAATACCCCTCGGTGGCATGGTAGGGCGGGTCGAGATAGAAAAAGCTCACTGGCCGGTCATATTGATGGAGCAGTTTTTCAAAGTCCTTGTTCTCAATAACCACCTTGGCAAGCCTCCGGTGGGCCTGCTCGATGAGCGAAAAGTTGCTACGCATATCGTGGGGCTGGCTGCCAAAACTGGTCAGCCCGGAGGCGTAGCTGTAGCGGATGAGCTGATAGAACCATGCCGCCCGTTGGACATCGCTGGCGGGGCTGTCCCGCGCCAAGGCGGAGCGGATGCGGTCAAAGTCCTCCCGTGCGTTGAGTACATACCGCAGAGCCTCCATCAGTTCCTCCGGTTTGTCCCGCACACAGCGGTACAGGTTGACCAACAGGCCGTTGAAGTCATTGTAGACCTCAAAGTCGTTGCCGGGAGGCTTGTGGAACAGTACCCAGCCCCCGCCGCCGAACACCTCAATGTACCGCTCATAGTAGAGGGGGAACAGCCGGACGATCAACTCCCGCAGGGCCTTCTTGCCTCCAATCCAGGACATGAAACTGTTCAGGGCGTATCACCCCCATCCAGCGGCAGGCGGGTCTGTGCGGTATCCTCTCGCTCCAGAGTCCGATCCAGTCCCCGGATGGCGGCCGCGATTCCGCTGATCCGCCTGGTCAGATGGGCGATGGTGGCCCGCACCTCCTGGTCCGTGGCGGCATAGAAGTATCCACTCCCGTTGCTGGCGATGGGGACGCCATCCCGCCGCAGGGCATTGACCATGTGTCGAACCTGAATCCCTTTGATGCCGAAGGTCAGTTCCAACTCCCGGCTGGTGGCGGCGTTGAGAGCTCCCATGTGGTACTGCTCCAGATATTCCGCCAGCCGTTCTTTCTCCATGAATGCCTCCTTTCCGGGCCTGTTTTCCGAAAAAGGGCATAAAAAGAAGGGGCCGTTTTCCCCTTTCGGAAAACGGCCCCTGTGTCATATTCTATATCCTGTTTTTACTTCATCGAATCACCCCCAGCTCCCGCAGCGGACAGATGCGGTTTTTGTGACTTGGCAATAGATCGGCTATATTGACAGAGCGGGACTGTGGTGCTCAGGCTGGCTATACTCATACCGGCGCTCTCCACCGTTCCAGGCTACATAGCCGTGGTCGGTGGTCGAGAGGCCATATTGACCCATATTGGCCTCTGCGTAGGCAGCCCCGTCAAAGGCGTCTGTTATCAGTCTGCTGGGCGGGATCACGCCGTTTCGGACCGCAAGTTCCCGCCCGTATGCGGCCAAGTCCATGCCGCGGGGGAAGAACTCATAGTGCTGGAGATTCTGGGCGAGATCCAGAGCCAAATCCAGCCGGTGGCAGTCCTCCAGCTCCAGCACCGCCTGCCATTTGTCCAACCAGTGGGGTGCCCCCTGACCCTGTTCCGCCCAAACATAACCGAAGTCAATGGCATGGCGAACCAGTTCGCTGGCTGAGTCGTACTGGTCGAGAATACCCGTCAGCTGGGGCAGGCAGCAGTCCACCTCCAGCGCGATGCACTCGCTGAGGCTCTCTGCCTGTAGCGAGTCCAGCCCCAGCAGGAGTTCGTCCGGATGGTTTGAGTCGATATACTCGCCGGAATCCGGGAAGCCAACCCAAATCCCCTCCATATTGCTCCGGCTGGCCAGTTTAACTCGTATGGCATAGTCACCGGCGACCGGCTGGAGGGTGGGATCTTCCTCTACGAAGGGATCTGCCAGTTTGATGTTCCGCACATAGTGACCGTTACAAAAGGCTCCATTCTGCGACTGGTGGTAGGCGGCCCCCAAATGCTCCGCATTCAGGAATGGACGGGCGGCATCCGAGGAACACTCTATGCTCTCCATGACAAATTTTCCAAGCGCGGCCTCGTCTCCCGCGCCATAGAAGAGGTCGTAACAGTCCAGTTGGGACGCAATCCGCATCACATGGCCGATCTCTTGGGGCTTCTCCAACTCCATCGCCCCTTGGAACAGGATCTTTTCTTTCTCTGTCATATTGGAAAAGCGCCGCTCCAGCCAGTCATGCTCCGATTTTGTAACATAGAAGCCGTCCAGCTTGTCAAAGAGGGCGGCGTTTTGATCTGACATCGCTCACATCATCTCCAGTCCTTGTCCTATTTCCTGTTCCGGCTGAAATACCGGGAGAGGCTGGCCGTCCTTTCTGCGGATCAGACCATACTCTGTGATAACCCCCAGCCGGTCATCCAGCATCTTCTGGCCGATCTGGGCCGCCTGCGGGGTCTGGAACAGCTCCTCTGGTAAAGCAGAATACTTCTCACGGAACATCATCTCCGCATAGCCCCAGGTCTGCGCTACCTCGGGACGGAGTTCGTACTGGTCAATCTCGCCCATCAACCGTGTGGCGTCCTGCAGACTGGGGTGGTCAACCACGGATAAAAGCGCCTTATACTTGACCATATCCGATTCGGGCCACTCCCGTTCTATTTGAGCCAACCGCTTGGCAAATTCGTCGGCCTGTTCAATGCCATCCTCATCGTCGATAGCGTTGTTGATAGCATCTCGCAGGAAGGGGATCAGGCAATCCACACAGCGGAATGCACATTCATCCACTGAGGCGGCATCTACTTTTTCCACCGCTCTCCATATACCGGCATCCGCTGCGGGAAGATTCAGCACTGCGGTTTTGTCGTTATCATAGCTTGGGTCATTGAAAAATCCCTTACGCACCTCCAGCACCACCGGAGCATCGGAGCGATGGAAGCAAGCCGTTTCATTGGACTGGCACACATAGATGTCCTTGATTTCTCCACCCAGTTCCGCATAGCCGAAGTCGGTGAACACGCCGCCATGATCCTCCTGATGCTGTTCTCCCAACAGTTCCAGCAGTCTTTCTTGAAAGCCGCTGCCCTCCTCTGTGGTGTCAAGCAGAGCCATAGCCTCATTTGAGAGCATTTCATTTGCGTATAAAAACGCCCCCAGTTCTTCATGATTGGAAACTCGGGGCGCAAAACAGCAGATATCGGTATTGTAGGTCAGGTTAATCAATTGGTTCAGCGGAATGGGAGCGACGCGGTGATTCTGCTTGATTTTCAAAAGAGCATCCATCCCTTTTTTCTGCTCCTCTGTCAGTGAGGCCAATCGCTGGGCAAACAGGTTTAGGTCGTATAGATTAGCATTCCACCCAATCATGGCATGCGTGAGGCCATTGTAATGGATGCAGGTTAGCTCATTTTTGCAGAAGCTACCGTCTTTGATTCTCGCCTTTTGGAGTGCGTCGCTGAACTCCGCAAAGGATGCTGGCATTTTCATTACCGTGGCCGTCTCATAAGATTTAGGTCCACTGTTGCTGATCTCCACCTCGAAAATTGTCTTATCTAAGAGTAATCCCTCCCTGTGTAGACTCTTGCTCAGGAGCCTCGGGCGGTTCCATGTCTGAGTGAACTTCGTTTACGGTTTCCAATATGGATTCCAAGTCTCTTTTCCGAGAAATATTCGCAAAATCCACGGAGCGGCAGTATACTTCGCCATCCTTTCCCACAGAGCACTGTGTCTGCTCTTTGCCTCGCATCTTTTTCGATTTCACTGCCAGGCATCCGTCATCGGCAATTCGTGAGGAGAAGCCCTTTTCCTTTAACCGCTCCGACAATACCGAAAAAAACTGCCGCGTTCTCCCATCAAGATCCATTTTATACGCCTCTTTCTATAAACTCATTCCCTGCATCTCAATATCTTCTGCAGGAGCGGAAGGGGCCTCATAGAGTGTGCTTCGGCCATAAGCGATGCGGATGATATCCTCTGCGGAGTAGTCGGAGCCAGCGCCAAAAAGATGCCTGAACTGCAGGCGGTCTGACGGAGCAATGTACCATGTGGAATACTGAGACTTCAGCCCTTTCAGGGATTCAGCCGATGTTTTGAAGGTCAGTTCCACTCCGTCCTTCTGTACCGTGACATTGACCGTCTTTGCGCCACTTTTTTGGAGGGCATCTGTAATCGCCCGCATCCGATAGACCGGTGCATCGCTGTCCTGGCTGAGCATCTGATACTCTGCCAGCAACGCATCCTTCTTTAGAAACTGCGCCAGAAATTCCTCCTGGTTGTCCCGCATGTACTGTTCCGCAGTTGTTTTTATATAATCCTCCGGGGATTTGAGGTAGGAGAGCAGGGTGTCTTCTGTCAAGGATGTATAATACTCACTGTGAAACTGTACATCGGGTTTCTCCCCAGAAAAAACGAGGGAAGCTGCCTCCCGCCCTGCCTCGGTTCCCTTGTAATACCGGTATGAATTGATGTTCCTCTCACTGGTGAGTTCCCTGACAGAGAGGCGACTTCGCTCATTGGAAATGGCCGCCTCAACATAGCGGTCGACCTCCTGAGCGATGCGCTTCCCAAACGCCGTAGAATCCTGGTATTCTTCTTCCGTCAGTCCGGAGACAAAGTTGGGAAGGGGGTCATCCAGAAGATGGAGCGCCTGGTGTTGCCGGTCGTACAGGCCGCAGAACTCCAAACGGTCGCTCCAGCTGATCCTCTCTCCATAAAATGTTTCGCATCCAAAGAGGTAATCAATCTCTGGCGTTGCGGGAACTTTCACTACTGAGCCCAAATGCTTGCCCTTTTGCAGAACTAAAACTGGCACAGCGGCATTTTCCAGCCACTCTTGAAACTCCTGCCGGGGAAGTGGGGCCTGCTTTTGCTGCGACATTACAAAATCCTCCCATTTTACTGTTTCTGCTCAAAGTTTGCACAACTTGTCTGTCCCGAGTATGACTCTTCATAGTGTTTGGGGTCAGCACCAGGCACATCCCACCCAGCCATGCTTCCTATCTCCATAGCTTGCCGCTGGATGGGGGTGACGCCCAGGTCTTCGTTCAACTCATCCGCCAGTTCCACATTCCCTTCCTTGTCGCCGGTATCCCAGTCGGAGGGGTAGTAGCCAGTTTCACCCCGTTTGATGCAGATAAGCTGTCCGGTGGTCCGCAGGGTGGAGAAGCACAGTTCCGGCAACCCCTCGGCCACCTTGGGGGCAAACCGTTCCTGTTCGGTTTGGATGCTCCAATCATCAGGCTGCCACAGATGGACATACAGCTCGCCGCCGTCCACCTCGATGGGGCGCTGCTCGAAGCCTTCGCCCCATCCGTCAGAGGCTTGTCCACCCAGGTACTCTTTTAAGATGGTAAGCTCTTCCGGAGTCAGCTCTCCGGCCACCCGGCACTCCGCTACGCCCCAGAGCTGGCGATTCCTGACCTCAACAGTAAACACCGCCGAGCGGACCTTGTGATCTACACTGTCGTCCTCACCGTACCAGCGCATGAGGCCGCTCTCGTTTTCCTCTGGTACCCGGTTTTTTACCAGAGCGGACAGAATTTGTCCCTCATAATCCATGAGGGTGTGGCCATCCCACTCCTCACCGTCCTCTGACATATCCCCCCACTCGTCCCGTCCATAGAAGTCCGCTGTGAGCGGCATATACAATTTGAATGTCTGAGGCTCTGGCAGATAGACCGAGAATCGGTCTTCTCCCAGCACCAGAGCCAAGGTACATCCATTGTCCCACTTTACATGGAATTGCCCGGCATCGTCGATATAATCCAGTTTCCCGGTACTGCCGGGGGAAATGGGCCGGGGATTACCGCCTATCTCTGTGAGTTGGATGCGGGAATCCTTGGGGAACTGCTGCCGCAAGAAGTCCAGCCACTCTCTCGGTACGCTTTGCATTTACATCTCTCCCATTCTAATCCCAATATCCGGCTGATTTAATTGTTGATAGAGCCGTTCCATCGCCTCCGCCACCACGAGGTCCGACCGGAAGCTTTCCAGTTTTTCGTGATCCGTAAAGAATTGCTGTTCACCGCTCTGGAAATGAACAAAGTCCACTGTGGCGATACCGTCCTTAATAACGCCCAGCCGTTTCTCACTGGTATTGCTGTCCTGGTAGATTTGGATTGCTTCCTCCAGAGTCAGATCTTGCCTGATTATCTCCTGCGGGGTATTGGTGTCCGCCATGACAAACCAGGCATAGGTGTGGGGAATGCTGGGATCTGCGGCTTTCCTAAGAGCCTGCTTCCCAGTTTCAGTCAGTCCATAGTTGCAGGTACGGCGTGAATTGTCCTCACCGGCAAAATCCAACAGGATATCGTCTACCGCTTTTTTGACCTCCGGATCGTCTGTCAGCGTTTCAAAGCGGAAGCCGGTTGTGCTGCGGAAGGGCAGTTCCTCCCGGATGGCCTGGAGCAACGCCTTGGAATCCGTGAACTCCTGCTGTTCGCCGCTGGCGAAGGTTACCCGACCTACCACAGGGTGTTCCTGTCGGTACATCTCCTGCTGGCAAAGATCATAGCAATAGAGGTACCCCTGATACTCGCCGGGAAAGGGAGTACAGCGTAGACAGAAACGGTAATTTTCTGTTTCCGCAATATAGCCATAACTCCTGCGGTCCTCTGTGATGGAGCCGCCATGCTGCCAGCAGTAGGCGTCCATGGCCCCCAGATTCTTCAGGAGTCCAGTCTGACGCAGGTCGTCCACAAATCGCTGCAGCACCTCTTTGAACTCCGGGGTGTTGAACCTATCCTCGTTATGGGGCCACCAGGTGTGCCAGAACTCCTTCTCACCATGGCCGAAATCCATGCGGAGGTGGCCTACAGTACCCAGTGCCTCGTCCAGCTTTTCTTCGGAATAGAACAGCCCCACCTCATCCAGGGAGGCGGGGCGCAGTACAAACTCACGATTATCCTGGGGGTAGGCCAGATCATGCTCCTCGCAAAACTGCTCCAGCGTCATTTCTTCTCCCAGCAGATAAAATGTGCCGTTGACCCGGCGCGAAGCAGTACCTTCATGCTTTAAAGGGATTGGAGAAAGTACGGTTCCTGCATGATAGTCAGCGGCATGATCCACCAGAGTGGTTCGGGTGCTGGGAGATTTATGTGTCCCCCGCAGGTCATAGCAGTACCACCCATCAGGAATGATATCCCGCTGAATCAGCCAGTTGGTGAACAGCACAGGTTTTCCAAGCAACGCTGCGTGTTGCATGGAGTCTGTCCAGATGTTAATGCTCATTTAATCCCTCCCATATTCACAGTGTTTTCCCACTCGTGCTGGTTCCACAGCGTATCTTGTATCTGCGTACAGGGATTAATGCATCTGCAACCCATCTTGTACTTCAGGGAACGGATCACTGAGCTTTCGGAGCAGGCCAAATTCGGTCCTTCTCACACCATCCTCCCGCATATAAAAGTTGCCCATTGCTTCGAAATCCGTAAAGCCATCGAGGGTAGAGATCAGCTCCTCGTCCGCCCCGATCCGCTCCAACACCTGCTTGCCATATTCCTCCGGATCGTCCGGTACACGCTCGTAGTCATCCAGTTCGATGGAAAACCTCAAAGCCTCCTGGAGCGTTGCCGGCTGTTTCACCTCAAGGACAGAGAGGTATTTCAGCAATGCGCCATCCTCCTGATCCATTATCCGGATATTTTCCGCCAACTCGTCCAATTGCTCCAGTCTCAGATCCATCCCCTGGAGAGGAAGATATTCCCCCAGATAAGGCCGCAGGGCCTCCACCCGAGTGAGTTTCGCCATATTGAGGCTGTCCACTCCCAGAAGTTGTCTGGCGCTCTCCAATTGCTCAAAGGTCGCAGGCAGAGTGATCTGCGCTGTTTCGCTCTGTACACGAACAGGGCAGGGGTTTTCCATCCATATCCGGAAAACGCCGTCCAATCTCTCGTTCTCCAAAAGTTCAGGTGTCTTTTTCTGCACATAATTGCCGCTGGAATATTCTCCTCCATGCTTTTCCCGATATTCAGCCCCCACACGGGCATAATTGATATAGGGCTTGAAGCGATCCGGAAATGGTATGATCCCTTTGTTCACAAGGTAGATGCCCAATTCTGAATCAGACGACACATTGTTGACGAGCATATACTCATCCAGCCTGTCCGCCACAGTAAGGGCCCCCTCCAAGTTCCAGACACACTCCGCATCCAATGCCCCGGAAAAGATGGCGGCTTTCGCCGGAGAAAGTGCCTCTGTGCGTTCCGCCAGTTTTTGTAGTTTTTGAAACTGCTCCGAATCTTCTACATCCACATCGTACAGGCATCGGTAAAGGACCGGTACATTGCTGCTCACATCCAGGATGGCGGTGGCTGTGGTATCGAGGCTGATTCTGTCCAGGAAGGCAAATGTCTCCCCAATCTCAGCGGGACTGGCGGGCAGTTGCAGACGGACAGTTTCTTCTCCTTTTCCCCGGCTCAGAGTCAACAGAATCATCGTTACATTCCTCCCATCTGAAATTCCTGTTCCCGCTGGTGCTGCTCTGCCGGACCGCCGGCCATCAGCTCCCCCAATGTCAATGTGCCACAGTAGGCCACATATCCTTTCTCCGTGAAGGCTCCTGTTTCCTTCTCCATACGGAGTTTGCCGTAACGCTCATAATCATAGAACTCCTCCAGATTGGGGTCATATTCATAATGGCCGGAGTCCTGGATCATGTATCTGCCATATTCGGCGGGAGTGCGGACTTTGGGTGCAAACTCAAACAGCTCCAGATTTTTGGCCAGTTCGCGTATCTCGCCGGCACACTCCGGCTTGGCCATCTCCATGACCGCCGTCAACTTTTTCTGTTCCAAATCAGACAGTGCAGCGATGGCCGTCGCCATATCATTCAGCGCGAATAGATCCTCCCGTTGTCCCTCCAGGACCTCCTCCACCTCGGATGGAAGCAGACTGTCCTCATACCAGATGTGGGCATCGTGGATGTTAACGCCTGAGCGTGCAATTCCACGCTGGAGCTGTTGCTCGGAGCAGGGCAGGAGCAGCCAAGTGATTTGATCTGTATTTTCCGGCTCCTGCCGGGAGGAAAGCCCTACCGCCAGCAGATTCGGCTGGTAGTGGTAACAGGGGAAGTGGCGGCCGTCATAGAGCTGCTCCAGTTTCATCCCGTTATCATAGACCACGCCATAAGGGGTAATCCTTCCCTCAAGATGATTGAGGATCAGGTCCAGAGCGAACTTGCGGCCATCCAGCCGCTCGAGCTCCTCGATTCTGCAGCCCCCACCCTGCATCGTCATGTAGTGCTGCCGCCCAATGGCGTCCAGGTCGGAGAAGTCTGTGATGACCGTGGCCTGCTGGCAGCAAAAGGTCAGATTGATGAAATCCTTTATATTTGAGACGCCCAATTTGCAGGCCATTCCCTGGAACTGGGCAGCCTCACCGTCATCAAAACTGTCCAGCCGTTTGGCCAGATAGTCCAGCTCATCAAAATTGACCAATGAGCCAACCAGCCTGTTCAGTACGGTATAGAAGCTGTCCAGTTCATCCACCCGGCAATCCTGCCGGAGCGCGTCACCGATTTCCAATGGCTCCAGCAGTTCGATCATGCGGTCATATTTCTCATCGGGGATAGGGAATGGAACCGTAATCTGCCCATATTCCGGGTGCTGAGCGCTGCTCAGTACCGCTTTCAGCACATAGCCCATTCTGGTGCCTCCTTACTCGCATCCATGACCGCCTTTCCATATCTGGCAATCATGGTTGCGTAAATAATATTGTGGAAGTCCAGATCACTCACCAGTTTTGGGTGTGCCAAATCTTCTGCCTCCATGGGTGACTTCAGGTCATACAGCCGTCTGGCGGAATAAAAGATGGGGTAATCCTGTATCGCAAATCCATGGGGTTTGGATACGATGCGGCTGAAATCAATGGAATCGTGTGAAAGAGCGGGGAGCGCCGGTTGCCAGAGTCGCTCCTTTGAGGCGAGAAGATAGAGCGCCGCCAGATAGCCAGGAGGCGCATCATCCCATACCCTGTCCGCAAAGCGGCTTCTGAGGTGGACGGACACTGTGTGCAGGACTGCCTGATCCGGCCCGCTCCAGTGTTCCACAGCCTGAATCCTCTTGTGCAGGCCGGCATGAGGGATGTGTCCGAAATATTCCAGAATCAAATCCAGGTACTCAATCGCGCCGGACTTCAACCGCTCCGCGATATACGGACAGGTGCGGACTTGACAGGATCGGCGGCGGTAATGCAGGCAGTACCGGCAATCCACATCCTCCGGCTTGTAGCAGAAGCGGCTGAGGATCATCATCCCGCCGCCGCGCTTCTGGAAGCCAGGGACGCTCATCATCATATGCTCCAGACCAGCTCGAGGGGTATTCTGAGCGAAATATCTTGTCATGGCACACTCCTTCTTTCAAAACAAAAAAGCGGGAGCTGCTTATGCTGCACAGTGTGTGCAGATGCGGCTCCCGCTTTTTCTGATGTCACATATCAATTTGTGGCTCCTGTGCTTGTCCCTGCTCCAGTCTGTCCGCCAGATCTGGGACAGTGTATTCGATCTTTGTCCTTGCGGTCTGCATGGCTTTGAGGTGTCCATCTTCCAGCTCTGGGCCTTCATCCAGCAGGTAGTCTGTGGCCCGGTAGAGTTCAGTTAGCTCCTCCGGTGAGAAAAGCTGGGTCTTGGAGATCAGCCCGGAGCGGACGGCAAAATCCTGCTTGGCCCCGCAAAAATCTTCATCATAATAATGTCCGTAGCTCACGCCGGTTCTGTTATAGTCCCAGATCCAAGTGACAAACTGATAGCCCCTGCCATTTTCCAACTCCCGGCCAGCCAGCACTGCGCCGCCAAGATCCGCCAGCAGATGGAATTTTTCGCTCAGACCGCTGATATGAAGGGTGGGCGCAGTTTGAACCTCCTCAACATAAGTGTACACTTCATCTGCGGTCTGTGCGACTCTGTGGTACAATTCACTGGCCTCCGGATTATTGCTTCCGGCAGGAAAAAGGAACACATCGTTTCCTGGAGAAACAAAGAGGACAGGCTGACCATGGAGGAAAATCTCCAGCCGCCTATCCTCTACATTGGATGATTCAACTCCGCCTTCTCTCAGGCGCCGGGAAAGTTCTTCAAAAAATTTTTTCAATGGTTAAACCTCATTTCTTTTTTATCTGTTGGGACGACAACAAAAAAGCGGAGATTCTATCATCGAATCTCCGCTTCAATAACTATATTGGTTTTTCTCCGGGGGAAGGGAATCAGGTGTCCGTCCTCTTTGTGTTTTCGTATGGATAGAACAATGACTCACACATTTGGTCTGTGTGAGTCATTGTTTTTGGTGGAGATAAGCGGGATCGAACCGCTGACCTCTTGAATGCCATTCAAGCGCTCTCCCAGCTGAGCTATACCCCCATGTTGCCAGAAACCCTTGATTTTGCTGGATTTCTGAGCTATTCAATTTTTTGACTTTACTCTCCGTTGCGGGGGAGCACACCCGGTTGCTTGCGCTCGCAGGTTAACTAAGGCCCCAAATCACAATTCTTCAATGTGCTATATTATTGTTAAGAGCGAATAACTCGCACACATAAAAATTAAATGTTACTAATTCCGCTCCAGAACATGTCGCGGCCAGAGTAATTCCAGTAGCGAATATCCTGTTCAATAAACAACCATTTTACTGTTGCTACAATAAGGTCACAAGGATATCCGCTGTTAAAGGTGAGCTCGTTTGCCTGCTCTAAGTCGACATCCTTACAGTTGTATACCTGTTCGAGTCGTCTAAAAAGCCGCTCATACATAATCGGGTTTTCGGCTTTCTTTTCCCTTAAATCCGCTATTATATCATCATGCGCAGGATTGCTTTTTGTTCTGCCCCCCAACCGATTAAAGTTTGCGCCCTCAACATGAACGACAAAATCAAAACCATTATGCAGGTTTGCAGGACGCCTAAGATACACACGTCTGCCGCAACTAAGTTCTTCGACATAGTATGTAAAGCGTGAGGCAAGGCTGTCTTTGCCACTTCCGGGTGGCTCTTCAGAGAATCTATTTACCACGCGCATACGCACAGTATTGCGGTCAGGCGCGTTACTAAAAAACTGCTCAACAACATACTCAGGCATTGATGTTTCCTCACTTTCTAAAGACGAAGAGGTACTCATGGGCAATGAGCAAGAAATTATATTTAACACTGCTGGTTTTCCAATAGCCTGTTGCCTTGCAGTTATGCTGCTCTTTGATAATGAGTTCCTTCAGTTTGAAACCTGTATTTTCAAAAATACGCATAACCTCAAAGGACATGGGTATCATGTGTCCTTTGTTTCGAGTATCACCCATAAGCACAGCGCAAAACTTGTCTTTCTTCAAGACGCGATAACTTTCAGCGGCCACCTTTTCCATTTCGCCCAGGAAATCTTTTACAGCCAAAAGGGATAAATCTTCCGGAATATCCTCGCTGTACTTAATAATATTTGCATATGGCGGATGCGTGCAAATGAGGTCAATGCTGTTATCGGAAATAAAATGAAGATTTCGTGCATCACCTTTACGGATATAGACTTGTCCGTTCGCTCCCTCGTGTTCAAATGAAGTTTTCTCTTTGCAGCGTTCAAGAGCAATATCATTAACATCTACGCCGATGACATTCCGATTGAGAAGCTTGGCCTCGACAAGAGTTGTTCCTCCACCTGCAAACTGGTCAAGGACAAGGTCGCCCTCTGTCGAATAGCGTAAAAGAATATTTCGGGGGATGTATGGCGACCAATTTCCCCTCCACTTTGCGTCATGGGTAGCCCAATCTCCACGTTTTGGGAAAGACCAGTGTGTGGTCATTTCCAGTTCAAAATCTTCGGGCTCCCATTTTTTTGCTTTTTTAGCCATAATAATTACTCCCAATCAAGCAGGTGGCAATCCTAAGAAGCCAAGCGGAATTTCATCAAAGAAAATATGGCATCCTACTGAATGAATATATTCGTGAACATCTTTATAGCGGGGATCAGAAAACCAATCATTGCAAACATAAAGATATTCTACATTATATCCCGTGTTAGAAAAAAGCTTTTGATACTGCTGCTTTTTGAAAGCACAAGTTTGCAATTTCTCATCCACAGATCCTGAATCATGTTGGAACTTCTTTTCAATTATGTAGACAGTACGGTTTTTGTAGTTTAATAAGGCTTCATCTGGCAACAACTGCTTTGAGATGCGATCCTTCCAATTTATTCCCATGGGCTTTAGTATTCTTTTGTAAAGATTATGCTTGGGTGCGCTTAACGCTACTTGGTTTCCGCAGTTATTTTTTACAACGCCTTGGGCGCTTACAGTATATCCTGCATTGCGCAAAGCTTCTTCAAGTTTTGTTTCCTGTTCAAATCTCAACCCGTTCTCATTTGTTTTGGCGCCGCCGCCATACCTATTAATAGCCATAAAGTCACCTCACTATTTCCGTATGCCTAACATATCTCTTATTTCATCTGGTGTGAATGCGGGAGCCTTGCTATGTGCAATCAAGTGGCAATTCGGACAGATTGGGATTAAGTCCGTAGTTGGATCGACCTCATACTCCTCCCCAATCGATGCCAGTTCAACAATGTGATGAATATGGATTTTATCTTTGAATTCTTCTCCATACACTTTTCCAAAATCAAAGCCGCAGATCTCACAGACAACTCGTCCGTTGTGCTGCTTTTTGTAATGCTTTATACATTGAGTGCGTGCTTTTGGATTTCGTTCGTAAGCATTTACGACAACCTGCTTTTTGACACCTTCTTTTAGGAGAGTTTCAGGATACTCAATTTCCTCGGGCAAGGGAAAATAAGCATCGACAGGCTGTAGGCGCTTCATGCCATTTTCTTCAATCAAAGAAAAAATCGCCGGCAATAATCCCGGTACCATCTTTCTGGCTGATTGACTAAAACCAGAAAATGTAGAGTCTATGGTTTTAAACTCGTCAGCAGAAATTGGCTTATCAAAAAGAATCATGCTCTTGGGCGCAAAACGATATTCTCCTCTATATACATTACCGTCACTTAGGACTTGAGGATTACTAAATTTTACTGCTTTAATAAAGACAGCACATCCAAGAAGCTCGGCGTGATACTGAAACAGCATTAATGTGTTAGGCGGACAGTCTATTCTCCTGCGTTGGTAGAAATAGGTGTAGCCTCTATTAGGCATCGTTTCGGTCAAAAAGGTCAGAACCTCATCCTTGGTTGAAAAGACTGTTGGGCTCATTGGCAGAAAGCGAATTTCCGAAATAATGTATCCACCATTTGCAACAAGTTCGTTGCATAGCAAGCGTCCCTCATGCGGCCCTTTTTTATTGGATCTGCACCGGGCGCAATAGCTTTGCAGGCCTAATGGATTCGCAACTGTAACACGCTTGAGCGTTGTTCCAAAATCGTCAGGACACTTGTAAAAGCAGTGATTGTCCCCACTGTCGCTTGAACATTGCGGGCAGGACTTATAAACATTTCCATTTAAAAGTGCATACTGAGCCACTTTTAATTCTTGTTTGCAGCTTTCACATTTCTCCATAGCCACGCTCCGTTCTTTTAGATGTGCTTACCTTTCAATGAACAACTTGACCGATTCATCTCCTGCGCTATAGTTCCATTTGCAGCGCTTAGGCATTATAACTCCATCAGAAGTAATGAAGCCGTATACTCTGAGTAGCTGTGTTACGCCGCCAAAGTAGTTCCGTCCTCTGATAATATTGAAATGAAAAGTATTTTCATTGTTTACAATGACATCAATGCTATCTAAAGCATCATCAAATTGTTTCATGATGGCAGATGGAATTGAGATAATCCTGGCCCTGATATCATTGGCGGTGAGTTCTTTTTCGACTCCGTCAATAGCAGAGAATGTGACAACGCTACTGCTTACGCCTGCATTGGCATCGATGCTTTCCTCTTTTCTCAAAAATCGATCCATTTGGCCTTTGCTAAAGTAGGGCTTAAATAAAAAGCCGATTTGATGGTCAATGCAGCTCGTTACCAGGGCCTTACCGTTAATCAAAACAACAGGTTTGGATGGGTCGTTTGCTGCTTCAGTAATCGCATCCTTTGTGAAGTCGGAAGTTGTGATTAGCATCCCCTTATACCCGAACGGGATAGTTCCTTTGAGCTCACGCACTTTAGTAACACTCACCCTATTTCCGGGTACATACCGCTTGGCCTGAATGTAGTAATGGGTGATATCAACATCACTAAAATCCCCTAATCCCTTGCGAATGGCTTTGATATCTATGCCGCCGTCGCGAGAACGCTGCGTTACCTCAACTTCATCAAGTCCCATCTGGATTAAATATTCTTTGAGAAAATGCTCAAATGCATATCCTGTTTCAAAGTAGTTGTAGAGACTCTGTTGAAGATCATTTATCTCATCATCCGAAAGCAAAACGCTTATGTTCATCATGATAGCACACCCTTATGTAATAACTTTTTCAATAATGCCGTTTTCTAAATCGTTGATGCTGTAAATGTGTTCCATTACATCGAAGGTTTCCTCAAGATTGTGCTGTGCGCTGTTCCAGCCCTTGCCATCAGTAAACCATACGAAAGAAAAGCCGTCAATGGTATCGCTCTCGAGTGCCAAGGTCTTGTAACTACGCGCAGTCTCGTTGAGCTTAGAACCGTTGCTGCCGTAAAAATTAGTCTCAATGCCATAAATCATAGAAGGAGTTTTAATAACGAAGTCAAAACGCTTTTCCATTTTTCCCTGGTTGGAGATAGCAGAAAGGTCAATGCCCCATTTTGCAGTAATCTGGTGAATATACATCTCCTTGAAATATGTAGCGTCTTTCACAAATCCAGCCTTTTTAATGAACCCCTCCACAAGGTCTTCCATAAGATGTCCACCGCGGTTTTTACGCCCATTGGAATCAAGACCGGTTTCAACACCAGTCACATAGTCAACCAGATTATTGATGACATGGTTTTTAAGCAAATCAAAAAGGCCCGTTTCTCTCATGAAATAGGCATACCGGTCATAATAGGTGTGACTATTAGGCGGATATTTCTTGGAATTGAACTGATAGAGAAAACCGCCATTCTCATCCTGACAGTAGATTTCACTTTCTCTCTTAGCCAAGAGAATCGGAATGGCCCGTAAGATTTCCGGGTATTTTTTTAAAAGCGCTTTAAACTCGTTTTCAATATCTTTTGACCCAACCAGTGAGTTAAGAATGTTCAATTCAACTTTCATATCGCCGGTATTTCGATAAACTTTCCCGAAATCGATATAGTACTTATAATCAGCAATGCTGTCCCTGAACCCGGACAGCCATGCATTAAAATCTCTATTCATTTGTATTTCCCTCACATTTTAGAAATTTGTAATCAGCAATTCACTTATTTTTCCCCGCTTTGCAGCTTTGCTGTTAATAGCACGAGACGCATAGATTCGATGGATTGTCTGTCCGGAATAAAGGTCATCAAAGAAGTTATCGTTCTCGTCCGTGTTTTTAGGATCTGAATTGCTAAGAATAATTTTTGCACCTTTTTTGTCTGCATATTGGATAAACTCGGCTAATTCAATTTGTGCCTGATCGTCAAATCCATCTTCTGTATACGCTGTAAAGCTGGAGGAGGTACTAAGCGGTCTATATGGAGGATCAAGATAGACGAAAGTTTTGTCATCAATGAAGTCTATGGATTTTCGATAGTCCCCGCATACAATTTTGACTTTTTGTAGTACACGTGAGATATTCATTAAGTTTTCTTTATCGCAAATCATTGGTTGCTTATATGAACCGATTGGGACATTGAAATGGCCTTTTCTGTTCACTCGATATAGCCCATTGAAGCATGTGCGATTTAAGAAGATGAATAATGCGGCTTGCTCCAGTGATAAGCCGCTATAGTTGCTTGACTTAATTTCGTTGAAACGGTCACGCTGAGTGTAGAAGTATTCTTTTCTTCCATCTTCATCGAGAACATGGTATTCTGTTTCCAGCTTTGAGAGAATCTCAATTAGTGGTTTTACAGAAGCTTTGATGGCCGAATATGCATTAATCAGCTCTGCATTAATATCATTAATATACACTTCCTTAATGGAATATTTGCTTAAAATATCGAATAGAACAGCTCCTCCACCAACAAAGGGCTCACAATACTTTGTAATTGTTTTACCCAATCCAGAAGGGTACTTTTCGCTAATACATTCCAATAGCTGGCCTTTACCGCCGGCCCATTTTACGAAGGGTCTTACGGGCATAGTTTTAATCTCCTTTGCATATCGCAGGGTTCTGGCATCTGTTGGCTTTTTGGCATCTTTAGGAATAAGCCATATGTTCTCGACACGCGCTAACCCCTCGATTCGATCTTCTGCACACAAGGCCAGCACTCTTCTTTGGGTAATATTCCATTGCTCGGCTGCAGTTTTCGTAGTCATATAATTCAAGTCAACCAAATTAGATCACCTCGCCTTTGAACTGATTTTATTATATTCCACATCTGGTATAATAGCAAGACAATTCTTTGCGGGAGTGTCACCAACTGCTTTGCTGTTATAGGGTGAAAAATGACATACACCTTAATAACGCCTGCCATTAAGGTGTACCTCTTTGCAAAACTTACTTCAGCTGGGCCGCCGATCCAACCGGAATTTAATTTTTCTATTAACGCATGATGGCAGAGAGGAGAAATCTCCTTATTCCTTGTTTATTGCCCCGCAAAGTTTGAGCTGCTGCAAAATAGGAAAACGCTTCCCCGGGTTGGTAATGCACCAGCTTGGAGGAAGCGTTTTTACGTTTTATGCTCTTCGGTTATATCAGGTCGTTCAGCACTACGCCAATATCGGCATCGAGCAGAATGGACTGCTCTTCCAGTCCTCTCATGGTGACAGCCTCGCCCAGATTGATGCAGGTGTAAGTGGCCCTGGGATTCTGCGCCGTCATACGCAGAAACGGTACTTTGATGATGCCGGGGGTATTGCCGCCGACGCCCAGCTCCAGGAACAGGATGCGACCGTTCCTATGCCGACGCAGAAAACCCTCATACCGCCGGGCTGCGGCATACCAGCCCTCATCCTGCACAAAGCTGTCGTCACAGCGCAGATTCGGGGTCTGTGGCTTGCCGCACTTGGGGCAGTGGGGGATCAGTTCAGAAGGAACACGCATATCCGCTTGCTCTGCTATCATTTGGCGAACGGCAGCTTCGTTATCATAAGTCGCCTGATGGCACGGCTCACTGCACTGCCAGAGGCCGTAATCGCCCTGGGTGTAGAACAGCCTTGCTTTATCAAAACCAGCCAACTGAAATTGATGGTCCACATTGGTGGTCAGTACGAAGTAATTCTTATCCTTAACCAACTTCAACAAGTCAGCATAAGGCTTGCCGGGTGTCACATCGTAACGATTGTAGTAGATATGTCGGCTCCACCAGGCCCAGTATTCCTCCGGAGAGGGAAACGGATAGAAACCGCCGGAATACATATCGGTGATACCGTATTTTTCATGGAAGTCGGAGAAGTATTTCAGAAAGCGCTCGCCGCCATAGGTCAGACCAGCCGAGGTGGAAAGGCCGGAGCCAGCGCCGATGAGGATGGCATCTGCGCCTTGTATCTCAGCCTTCAGACGCTCAATTTTCTGTGAGTAACTGCCGGTAGATTTCGAGGTCCAGGTCTTTAAATACATTGAAAATCACCTTCATTTTGCTTCCGGTCTCCGCCTTAAACTGCCCCACAGTCTCTACGGCAATCTCAGCAGCCCGCTGGTTGGGGAAATGGAACACGCCGGTTGAGATGCAGCAGAACGCAATGCTCTCTACGCCATTCTGCTGGGCCAATTCCAGACAGGAACGGTAGCAGGAGGCCAGCAGGCGCTCATCCTTCGGGGTCACACGGCCCTCAATGATGGGGCCGACGGTATGCAGGACATAGTCGCAGGGCAGATTGTAGGCTTTCGTGATTTTGGCCTGCCCGGTGGGCTCCTCATGGCCCTGGCGTTCCATGAGCTCAGCACAATCAAGCCGGAGCTGGATGCCCGCGAAGGTGTGGATGCAGTTGTCGATGCAGGCGTGGCACGGCACATAACAGCCCGTCATGCCGCTGTTTGCGGCGTTGACAATGGCGCCACACTCCAGCCGGGTGATGTCGCCCTGCCAGAGGTACAAGTCGCCGCAAACCGGCTTCAAATCGGCCAAACGGGTGATGCCCGTGTCTTCGAGTTCCTGACGCAGGTATTCGTCCTGGACGGTCAAAAATTGGGCATCGATGGCTTGAGGGCGGCGGATATTCATCAGAGAGCGCAGCATCCGCTTCTGCTCGTAGGAATCCGCCGGGACTTCCATGCCGCGATAGCGCCTGTCCTCGTCCAGCAGCCGTTTGATGAGAAACACTCTTTTTTCAGTCTAGTTCATCTTAACCTCGCTTCACAACGGCTCTGGCCGGACAGATCTCATAGCAGTTGCCGCAATGCAGGCAGTTCTGCTGCTGAATAATCACCGGCTTGCCGGAAATGTCGATACACTTTTGCGGGCATTTGGAATAGCAGAGCTTGCAGCCGATGCAGGCGTCCGTGACAAAGTAGCCCTCCTGCACTTCTTCCGCGCCGCCAAAGGTAAAGCTGGCACGCTCAATGGGCTTTTTGGAGAGGTCAAACCATTCACCGCTGCCTTCATAGATGACAAAGACGGTCAAGGCACTTCTGGATGCCGCGTCCGGGTAGATCTCGTTCATATAGGGATTCTTTTCAAATAGCCGGGGCAGCCGTTCGCCGCCCAGCTCCCGCACTTTTCCGCGAATGGACAGGGCGGCACAGTGCATGGTGTCTGTGCCTTTCATGCCGGTCAGCGCCAGCGTCCCGTGCTTTTTCAGACGGTCATAGAAGCCTTTTCCTTTTGCGGTCAGGAAGTACAGACCGCCCTCATCGTAGTCCATCATGTCGATGGCGGCAGTCACAGGCAGCCCCGCATCGTCCACGGTGGCCACGACGGTGGTGTGGATCTCCTCCACCAGGTATTTCAAATAGTTCATAGCGTCACCCCAGATTATCGTACCATCTTTGCGTCTCTGTTTCAAATAGATACCGCAATACCCCGCAACAGCTTGCAGGGCATTGCGGTATCAGTGATTAGAACTCGTAAGGAGGATTGCCGGAAAAGTCGGCGATCACGCCGTGGGGCTCTTCCAGATAGAACACCTCAAAAATGGGGTTGTCGGCGGTCTGGTACTGGCCCTTGACGATGGGGTTGTTCATGCAGCCTTCCTTGACCGCCATGTTGTTCTCAAACACGGCCTTGCCGTGCAGGCGAATCCAGGCATAACTGGGGCTGGACACGGAAACCTCCACATAGGGGTTGGCCTGCATATCCTTGTAGACATCCTTTTGGTTGTTGGTGCAGAACCACAGCTTGCCGTCCTGCTCAAAGCAGAACATAAAGGGGCGGCACTTGGCCTTTCCGTCACGGCCCACAGTGGCCAGATACTGAACGGGGTTGGCAGTCAGAAATTCAACGACTTTTTTCATGAGAATACCTCCAATGTTTTTACAGCTTGACTTGTGCCTTGCTTGCTTTTAAAATAAGGGCAAAAGTATCAACTGTAAAGTAAGCACAATATTGTGCCGTAGTTACCAAATAGAAACTATTGGAGGTTTTGCGATGGAACTGCCCGCTTGCCCGGTAGAGACAACCATGATGCTCATTGGAGATAAGTGGAAGGTGCTGATCCTGCGGGATCTGATGGACGGCACCAAGCGCTTCGGCGAACTGAAAAAGTCCATCGGTACGGTTTCTCAGAAGGTGCTGACCGCCCAGCTCCGGGATATGGAGGAGAAGGGACTGCTCACCCGCAAGGTCTATGCCGAAGTGCCGCCGAGGGTGGAGTATACCCTTACCGAGACCGGCTATAGCCTAAAGCCTATTCTGGATGCCATGTGGGCCTGGGGGCTGGACTATAAGGCGAAGAACGGATAAGGAGGACAACAATGGTTCGTGAGATATGCAAAGACGAGGTTTTCCTCGCCCAAAAGGTGGAACCCGCCACGATAAACGATCTGGTTGTGGCACAGGACTTGTTGGATACATTGGTAGCCCATAAGGATGGCTGTGTGGGCATGGCAGCGAATATGATTGGCGTCAACAAGCGCATCATCGCCTTTGACAACGAGGGGGAATACATGGTCATGTTCAATCCCGTTATCGTCAAGCAGTCCGGGACATATGAGGCCGAAGAGGGCTGCCTGTCCCTCACTGGCACGCGAAAAGCGAAGCGTTTCCAAACCATCAAGGTGCAATGGCAGAACGAGAAGTTCCAGACACGGCTCAAGACCTTTACCGGCTGGACGGCGGAGATCATTCAGCACGAGATCGACCATTGCGAAGGGATCATCATATGAAGAAAAGGACAAGGATCATCCTGTCTGTGGGTCTGGCGGCCCTTCTCGTCATCGGGATTGGCGGCTATGCATATGTGTCCGATTATTACCATGCCGACGAAATGGCAATGGCGGCTATGGCCCATCAGACGGACAGTGTGCAGACAGCGCAGGACGGGGATGTGATCTGGTTCGTTCCCAAGGAACCTACCGCAGGGCTGATCTTTTACCCCGGCGGTAAGGTGGAGTATACGGCCTATGCGCCCCTGCTGCGTGCCTGTGCGGAAAACGGTATTCTCTGTGCTCTGGTGCGAATGCCTGGCAATCTGGCTGTTCTGGATGTTAACGCTGCGGACGGACTCCAACAAGAACATCCGGAGGTCACGACCTGGTACATAGCCGGGCACTCTCTGGGTGGTGCTATGGCAGCGGGATATGCTGCGGCACATGAAAAGGACTTCGACGGGCTGATCCTGTTGGCCGCCTACTCCACAAAAGATCTCTCCCAGACAACCCTGCGGGTACTCTCTGTCTATGGCTCGGAGGACGGCGTGATGAACCGGGAATCCTATGAAAAGAACCGCGCAAATCTTCCATCAGATACCACGGAAGTCGTTCTGGACGGCGGCTGCCACGCCCAATTTGGCAGCTATGGCCCGCAGGATGGCGACGGAATCCCCACTATTTCGGGTGAGGAACAGATTCGGCAGACTGTAGAAGCTATTGCGGCATTCGTCAGTCAGTAAGGAGGTCCAGCATGGTACTCTATTTCACCGGTACCGGGAACAGCCGGTACATCGCAGAGCGCATTGCCGAAGCCCTGGGCGACGAGCTTCTCAGCATGAACGACCGCATTAAGACGGGGGACTGCTCGCCGGTCACATCTGACAAGCGTCTGGTTATCGTTACGCCCACTTACGCCTGGCGTATTCCGCGCATTGTGCGAGATTGGCTGGCGGAAACGGATTTCCCTTGTGGGGCGCAGGCTTGGTTCGTTATGACCTGCGGCAGTGAGATCGGCAATGCTGCCCAATATAACCGTGCGCTCTGTCAGGAGAAACAGCTCACCTATATGGGCACGGCGCAGATCATTATGCCTGAAAATTACATTGCCATGTTCAACGCGCCGCAGGCGGAGGAAGCGCGGCAGATCGTTGCCGGGGCGGAGCCGGATATTGACCGTGTGATTTCCGCCATCGCGGCGAATGAAGCGTTCCCGCCGCCCCGCAATAACCTCTACGACCGCTTTATGAGCGGCCCGGTGAATCCGGTTTTCTATTCTTTCTTCGTCAGAGCGAACGCCTTTACGGCCGGCGACGCCTGCACCGGCTGCGGTCAGTGTGCCAGGCTTTGCCCGATGAACAACATCACGATTCAAAACGGCAAGCCTGTCTGGGGCGGCGACTGCACCCACTGCATGGCGTGCATCTGCCACTGCCCTGCAAAAGCCATTGAGTACGGCAAAAAGAGTCTGGGAAAGCCCAGGTATCATTTCGAGGCTCTATAAAGTGGAGCAGGGATTAGGCATCGCTTTGCGCTTTGATCTGGGAGCGGTTTTTGAGAACCTTCGATTTATTCCCCTTGCTCTACGGATTTTACAAGATAGACGCTTCCCCATTTTGCCATCTCATAATAGATGTGAAGCATGGCTTTCCCCGCTTCTGTTAAGGAATACTCAACACGCAGAGGCACTTCGTTGTATTGTTTTCGCTCTACGATTCCCCGAGCCTCTAAGATTTTCAAAGTGCTGGAGAGCATTGTGTTCGTAATTCCCTCCAAATTGTTTTTCAACTGCCCAAATCTCAGGTGATCCGCTTTTTCCAATTCATAAATGACTCTGGATGTCCATTTCCCTCCCAAAAGCTCCAGCGTTTTGGAGACAGGGCAGTTTACCTTTGGGGTCTCATTCTTGATGTATTCCTGAAATTCTTCAAAAGTCATGGTTCAATAACCTCCGTAGTACGAAAAATGATACTTGATAAGTATTTTCTGCGTACTTGTTTTATGCTACGAGACATGGTATTGTTTTTATACTATGAGATGAACAGGATGTCAACCAATAGGGAGATTAGAAGAATGGTTTTGGTAACCGGAGCCAGCGGGCAGGTTGGAAAGCATCTTTTACAGGCGCTGTCCGCCAGGGGGATCAGCGCCCGAGCTTGGATTCACAGTAAGCACAATGAAGAGGCGGTATTGGCGGCAGGGGCCAAAGAGTTCTTTATCGGCGACCTGAACTCCCGGGAAGCTGCGGCTGAGGCGATGAAGGGGATCGATACCGTCTATTTTATCTGTAATACAGCCAATCCCCGTGAAGATGAGATCGGCGCTCAGCTGATCGAAACCGCAAAGGAGATTGGGGGGATCACCTTCATCTATCACTCGGTTATGCATTCCCTGCTGTCTGATATGCCCCATCATAAGAGAAAGCAGACGGTGGAAAAGACGCTGGTGGATTCCGGCATTCCCTATGTGATCATTCAGCCGACTGTGTTCATGCAGATGCTGACCCCTGCCATTCAGTCCGTCAAACATGGGGGACCGTTTGTCCAGAAATTTTATACCTCCGACCGGACAAAAATGACCTATGTGGATATGGCCGACTACGCGGAGGCCGCCGCTGAGATCATCGCCTCGGGAGCATATCTGTACGGCACCTATGAATTCTGCAGCGAGGGGGCATACTCTCTGGCGGATATGGAATCCATTTTTTCTGAGCTGGCCGGGCGCAAGGTCACAAGTGCGTTTATCAGCGATGCGGATTTCCTGGAAGCGTCCCATAGGGCGGCGGACAGCTACGAAGGTCAGACACTTCTTACCATGTTCCGCCATTACAACGCAAACAGCTTTTGCGGAAACGCATTCACCCTGACACAGATCCTTGGCCGGAAGCCAGTCACGATCCGTGAGTATTTGAAGAATGCCCTGCAAGGGTAATGGATGATCCGAGACTTGAGGTGTGGGATCAGCAGAAGATATCAACAATTCAAAACGGCAAACCTGTCTGGGGCGGCAATTGCGCCCACTGCATGGCATGCATCTGCCGCTGCGGCGCGGAAGCCATCGAGTACGGTAAAAAGAGCCTGGGCAAGCCCAGGTATCATTTCAAGGCGCTTTAAAAAGGTGAAAAAGTCCGGAGAGCAAGCAGCTTGCTCTCCGGCTTTATCGTTTTACGCATCCGTGCTGTGTGCATGTTCATAAGCCCGACGGATCTCCTCCGGCATGTCCTCCGGCTGCAAATGGGAAAGACGGTCCTCGTTTCCGTCCTGGATTGCCTGTTCATAATACCAGCACTTGAAGCGCAGCATATCCAGGACCCGGTTCATCCGCTCGATCTCCGCCTCCACCGCCGCCTTCTGATGGAGGAACAGTTCCCGCCGCTGTGGATAGGTCTCGCTGCCTTGTACGCACCACTCCATGAACTGTTTGATGTCCTTGATCTCCAGGCCGGACTTTTTCAGGCACTCGATTACCCGGAGGGCTTCCAGCTCTTTTTCTCCGAATTTTCGGATACCGGAATCTCTTTGTATCGTGGGGAACAGCCCTTCCTTGTCATAATACCGCAGTGTGGATATGGGCAGATCAAACATCTCAGACACCTGGCCGATGGTATACATGGAACTCCCTCCAAAAAAATCTCAAAAATAACGCTTGACCTAAAGTCAGGTTTAGGTACTATCATGAGTTTATCAGCTAATCAATCACAATGCAAGACACAAAAAGGAGTTTTTATGAGCAAGAATGTTTTGATTATTTCTTCCAGCCCCCGCAAGGACGGCAATTCCGAAACACTGGCCGCATCCTTCGCGAAAGGCGCCGGGGAAGCCGGTCACAAGATGGAAACCATTTATCTTCGGGAGAAAAATTACGGCTTCTGCAAGGGCTGTCTGGCCTGTCTCAAGCTTGGTCATTGTGTGATCGACGATGACGCGGTGGAGATCGCCGCCAGGATGCACGATGCGGATGTGTTGGTATTTGCCACGCCTGTGTACTATTACAGCGTCAGCGGTCAGCTCAAGACCATGCTGGATCGCGCCAACCCGCTCTTTGATTCCGATTACGCCTTCACAAAGGCGTATCTTCTGGCAGCTGCGGCTGAGGATGGGGAAGAAACGGTGGAAGGCACCGTCAAGACGGTGCAGGGCTGGGTGGACTGCTTTGAACGGTGCGAGCTGGCAGGCACCGTCTTTGCAGGCGGCGTCAACGGTGTAGGCGATATTGCCGGGCATCCGGCGCTGGAGAAAGCCTATCAGATGGGTAAGGAGGTCTGAGTATGGAGCAGCTGAGCTTGACACAGGAATGGGATAAGACATTTCCCAAAAGCGAAAAAGTGGACCACTGCAAGGTCACCTTCCATAACCGCTACGGCATCACCCTTGCGGCGGATCTATATATTCCGAAAAAAGCGGTGGGGAAACTCCCGGCCATTGCGGTCAGCGGACCCTTTGGCGCCGTCAAGGAGCAGTCCTCCGGGCTGTACGCACAGGCCATGGCGGAGCGGGGCTTCCTGACCATCGCCTTCGACCCGTCCTTTACGGGAGAGAGCGGCGGCAGTCCCCGGTATGTGGCGTCCCCGGACATCAACACAGAGGATTTCTCCGCAGCGGTGGACTTTCTTTCTGTGCAGGACAATGTGGACCCGGAGAAGATCGGGATCATCGGCATCTGCGGCTGGGGCGGCATGGCGCTGAACGCGGCGGCCAATGATACCAGAATCAAGGCAACTGTCGCATCCACCATGTATGACATGACCCGGGTAAACGCCAAAGGGTACTTTGACTCCGAGGACAGCGAGGAAGCGCGCTACGAAAAACGAAGGGCTTTGAATGCACAGCGGACGGTCGACTACAAAAGTGGGACCTATGCCCGGGCGGGTGGCGTTGTGGATCCGCTGCCGGAGGATGTGCCCTTCTTTGTGAAAGACTACTACGACTATTATAAGACCAGCCGTGGGTATCATGCACGGTCGCTGAATTCCAATGAGGGATGGAATGTCACCTCGACGCTGCCTTTTCTGAATATGCCGCTTTTGCAGTACAGCCACGAGATCCGCAGCGCAGTACTGCTGATTCACGGAGAGAAGGCCCATTCCTGCTATTTCAGCAGGGACGCCTTTGAAAAGCTGACCGGCGACAACAAGGAGCTGCTCATCATTCCAGGTGCGGTACATACCGACCTCTATGACCGGTTGGATGTGATCCCCTTTGAAAAGTTGAGAAGCTTCTTTGGGGAACACTTAAACAGCCTGTGATGGAGGACATAAAATGAAAAAAATGGATTCCTATGATTACTGTTTTCTGCCTGTTGTTCTCTCTAACGGCCTGCGGTGCGGGCAGCGGAACAAACGGCAATACGGAGCATTCCTCAACGCAGTCTCAAATCGAAACACCATCCTCCGAACCGGTGAATATGCCGGATACTTCTGTCGCAGAGTCTGCCGGAGAGTCTCCTGCTGCTGAAGAACCCACTGAGGAACCCGCTTCTGCTGGAGAACCCGCTGGGGAGCCCGCTTCTGCAGAAGGACACATCGGAGAGCCAGTCTCTACCGCAGAACCTCTTGAGGAGCCTGACTCTGCTGCAGGAACCGTTGATAAACCTGCTCCTATAGCGGAGCCCACAGAAGAAGCTGCAAAAACGCTGGTCGTGTATTTCTCTGCTACCGGCAATACAAAGGCCGTCGCGGAAGAAATCGGGCGATTGACAGGAGCGGATCTGTATGAGATTGTCCCGGCAGTTCCCTACACCAATGAAGATTTGAATTACAACGACAATAACTGCCGCGCCAATCAGGAAATGAATGATGCGTCCGCTCGTCCTGCTATCGGCAGCGAAGCGATTGATATTTCTTCCTATGACACTGTGTTTATCGGTCACCCCATCTGGTGGGGAACAACGCCGAGGATCATCAATACATTCCTGGATACTTATGACCTCTCCGGTAAGACGGTCCTGCCTTTTTGCACATCCGGCAGCAGCGGGATTTCCCAGGCCGTATCTGTTATCCGATCTGCGGAGCCGGATGCCGATGTGCGGGACGGCCTGCGGGCAAGCGGTGCCAATGACAGCAGCATTGAGAATTGGATCGCGAATAACGGGATTGTCTGATAAAGCAACATCAAATAACAGGAGAATTTCAAAATGAAGAAACTGGTAGCCTATTTTTCTGCAAGCGGCACGACGAAAGAGGCCGCTGAGCGTTTGGCAAAGGCTGCGGGCGCAGACCTGTTTGAAATCAAGCCCGCCATTCCTTATACCAGCGCCGACCTGAACTGGATGGACAAAAAGAGCCGCAGCAGCGTGGAAATGAATGACCCAGACTCCCGCCCGGAAATCGCCGAAACGGTTCCCAACATGGAGGATTATGACACGGTATTTATCGGGTTCCCGATTTGGTGGTATGTTGCGCCCCATATCATCCATACCTTCGTGGAAAGCTATGATTTTTCCGGGAAGACGCTGGTGCCCTTTGCCACCTCCGGCGGCAGCGGTATGGGAAGAACCGTGGACGAACTGAAAAAACTCTGCCCGAACGCAGACTGGAAAGCCGGAAAGCTGGTCAATGGCGTATCTGATCAGGCACTCGCTGCCTGGGCAGCTGAGTTTTCATGAAGCGTGCCGTCATGCCGGCCCCTATTTCTTTGTTTATGGCCCCGCAAACTTTGCGCTGCGCTCCGGGCAGAAAACACTTGCAAAACCCCGCGGTCAGAGTTACAATCCAACAAACCTGAAACGCAAAATGCTTCCCGTCCTGGGCCGGTGAAAATCACCGGTTTGGGGCGGGAAGCGTTTTTGACCACATAAATGACCACAGACAGCGCCGGAACACCCGGAAAACGCAGGTTCAAAGAGGCCTAAGGAGTAAGTAAAACCAAGCGGAAATGACTAAAAACCATCAAAAACGACCGGAAAAAGTTTTTCCGGATTGTTTGGGAGCAGGATGCCGGGAGTTCGAGTCTCCCCACTCCGACCAAAACACCACTAAAATCATAGATTTTAGTGGTGTTTTTCATAAAAAAGCGCAAAAGCTTTATGGTAAGATCAAAAAACTTGCGGCGCGCCAAAGCACGATGAAAGGAGACGAACGTATGGCCTACAGCGAGCTGATCAAAAACTTTGAACGCATTCGGGACTATATGCGCGAATTCTATGTGTACGGTTTTAAAAGCCGCGATGAGTTCACGAAGAAAAGCGCCCGCTCCTATGATGACGAGCGCCGCCGCGTTGAAAGCTGGCTGGGTGATTATATGCGTTTTCGGCAGACCGCTGACGGCAAAAAGGTCTTTCTCTCCATCGACAGCCGCATTTCTCATCACAATCCGTTCTACAAGGCATGGAAAGCGAAAAGTTTTACCGATGGGGATATCACGCTTCATTTTCTGATCTTCGATGTTTTATCCGATCCGGATATCGCGCTGCCGCTCAACGGCATCATGGATGAAATTGACCGGCGGCTTTCGTGCTTTGACGAGCCGAAAACATTCGATGCATCCACCGTCCGCAAAAAACTGAAGGAATACGCCGAGCAGGGCCTTATCTGTACAGATCGGTCCGCAAAAACATTGCTGTACCGCCGTGCGGCCACGGCTCAGCTTGCCTGTACAGATGCGCTTGACTTTTTTTCCGAGGTCGCCCCCTGCGGCGTGATCGGTTCTTTTTTGCTGGATAAAGCCGATTCCCATGAGGAACACTTTGTGTTCAAGCATCACTATATCACCGGGGCGCTGGACAGTGAGATTTTGTACAGATTGTTTGAGGCGATGCACAGAAAACAGTCCGTCCAAATCGAAACCGTCAACCGGCGCAGGGAGCGCACCGCCGCGCAGAAGGTTGTTCCCCTGCGCATTTTTATCAGTGTGCAGAACGGCCGCCAGTATCTGATGGCTTATGCTCCGCGGAACAAACGGATCGGCTCCATCCGGCTTGATAATATTCTGTCGGTCCAGACGGCGGGAAATTGCGAAAGCTACGATACATACCGGCAGAAGCTTGACCAAATGCAGAAGCATATTTGGGGCGTCAGTACCGAAGGGGGATGCGCGCGGCTGGAGCAGGTGGAGTTTACCGTGCGGTATGATGACGGTGAAGCGTATATCCACCGCCGTCTGGAACGGGAAAAGCGCTGCGGACAGGTCGAGCGTGTCGACGCTCACACCAGCCGCTTTTCCGCCGACGTCTATGACGCAGGCGAGCTGGTGCCGTGGATCCGTACCTTTATCTGCCGCATTGTCAGCATTCATTTTTCCAATCAGGAGCTGGAGGCGCAGTTCAAAAGGGACATCGACGCGATGGCTCGCTTGTACGGGCTGAACGGAGGCGATGAAGCATGATTTTCAGCGAGCTTTACGGCGCTTACTACAACACAGTCGCGGCCGTTCTGCGCAAAGCGGTTCAGCGCCCGCTCACGAAGGAAGATCTGCGAACGGTTATCGAGCGCTGTGCGTTTTCAGAGAGCGTTTTATCCATCGAACCGGTGCTCACGAGCGAAAAATGGCAGCTGCTCCGGCCGGACGGCACAACGCCCCTCCTCCATCCGCCGACCATGCCGCTTACGGTGCTGCAAAAGCGGTGGCTGAAGGCGATTTCTCTTGACCCGCGCATCCGCCTGTTTGATTTTGACAGTTCCGGCCTTGAGGATGTGCCGCCGCTGTTCACGCCGGACGACATTTACATTTTTGACCGGTATGCGGACGGCGACCCATTTGAAGATGAGGTATACATACAAATCTTCCATCGGATACTGGACGCGATCAAAAAGCGGTATCCGCTCAGTATTGATGTAAAAAACCGCCGGGAGGCCCGCACACATCTGAACGTCATGCCGGAATATCTGGAGTATTCCGAAAAGGACGATAAGTTCCGCCTGGTCGCCTCCGGCTGCCGGTACGGAAAAACCATCAATCTTGGGCGGATTTTGTCCTGTAAGCCCTTTCGGGGAGAACGGTACGGGCGCCAAAGCATCTGTGCCGCCGCAAACAAACGCGTTGTGATCGAGCTGTATGACGGACGCAATGCCCTGGAACGGGTGTTGCTTCACTTTGCGCACTTTGAAAAAGAGGCGCAGCGGTTGGACGAAAAGCACTACCGCGTCACGATCAACTACCGGCAGGACGACGAGACAGAACTGGTGATTCGGGTGCTTTCTTTCGGCCCGTTTATTAAGGTAACTGAGCCGGAACGCTTTGTGGGACTGATCAAAAAACGGCTGGAAATGCAAAAAAGCTGCGGACTCTTTTGAGTTCGCAGCTTTTTTTCCGTGATAAGGCAGGAAAATTTTAGTATTCTATGGATGCAAGATGACCTTTGCGGGTGTTTAAATGTTCTTTCACCGCGGTGCGCGAGGAGGTTCCAAAGCGTATGCCGGTCAGGCTTGCGCGTGGCAGCCGCGAAAGCGGCGGGGTCCAACTCCCCTTTATATCGCAGGTTCGAATCCTGCCTTACATCCGTCAGGATGTATGCCAGTTGGTTTGGTCGCCGCGGGAAGCGGCAAGCAGGCGTACCTTCGGGTACGGATGAAAACAGGATTCGTTATCCGGCCAGAAATGCGCAGTGCATCTTTGGATGCAGCAAGCATTGCGGGCAATGCTTACCGGGCCCTGTCTGAAAACGGATACCGTGCAAAGGGCCAAACGGCCAGGAAGCAATTCTCCGCCGGTTGGCGCCATGCGCTGAAGGGTTCAGCCGCCGGGCAGGCATGGATGACGAATCACGAATTTAGACCCGAGGAGGTTTTTTATATGAAAAAGGTTATTATCAATGAGAATCAGAAGGGTTTCCTGTTTCATAACGGACGGTTTGTAAAGCTTCTGGGCGCAGGAAAGTATCCGTTGTTCGGCGCCCGGGAAATTGAGATCGTCTCTTTGAAGGAGCCTCTCATATCTGCAAAATGCGAACTGGACACCCTTCTCGCAAACAGCGAGGTCGCCAAACTGACCTCTGTCTGCGAAGTTGCGGACCAGCAGCTGGCGCTTCACTACACAAGCGGAAAATTCGACGGAGTGCTCCGCCGCGGCAAATACGCCTTCTGGTCTGTGCTGGAGCGTCACGAGTACCAGCTTGTGGATATCTCCACGCCCGAGGTTGCGGAGGATGTGCCGCAGTACATATTCGCAAAGCTTCCCACCACGGTTTATACAAAAGTGGAGGTGGCCCAGTATCAGAAAGCACGGCTGTACTTTGACCAGAAGTTGATCCGCATTTTGGACGCCGGCACCTATTACTTCTGAAAAAACAATATCCGGGTAGACGTGAACCTTGTGGACACGCGGCTCACCCGGATGGAGATCACCGGGCAGGAGATCATGACGCAGGATAAGGTCGGCCTTCGCATCAATTTTGTGTGCAATTACCGCATCACGGATTATGTGAAGATACTCACCGAAATCGACGACTATGCCGGGCAAATGCACGTTGCGGCGCAGCTCGCTCTTCGGGACTTTGTAGGGAAGCAAAAGCTGGACGACATTCTGGCGAATAAAGACGAGCTGTCAAGGTATGCCTTTGAGCGCCTTAAGGCAAAAGAAAACGAGTTCTTCGTGGAAATTATCGACGCGGGCGTGAAGGATATCATTCTTCCCGGCGAGATCCGCGACATCATGAATACAGTGCTGATCGCGGAAAAGCGGGCACAGGCCAACGTCATCACCCGCCGGGAAGAGGTCGCCTCCACCCGCTCGCTGCTCAACACCGCAAAGCTGATGGAGGAAAACCCGACGCTCTACAGGCTCAAGGAGCTGGAGCACATTGAGCGCATCTGCGAGAATGTGGGCAATATCAACTTAAACGGAAACGGAGACGTTCTCTCTCAGCTTATGGGCCTGATGCATCCGGGAACAGCCTCCTGATATCCGGAGCCGGAGCGGTGAAAGCCGCATGTTCCGGCCCCGTCGGAAAGGGGATCACCATTGTGATCGAAGTAAAGGGAAAATTCAATACCGCGCTGTGCTATACGCCGGTGCTGGACGGAAAAGCAGAGGAGCAGATCCGCCTGGTCTGCGACGAAGAAGCGTTTCGGGACAGCAAAATCCGCATCATGCCGGACGTTCACGCGGGAAAAGGCTGTACCATCGGGACGACCATGACCATTACGGATAAGGTGGTTCCTGGTATGGTGGGTGTGGATATCGGCTGCGGCATGGAAACCGTCAGGATCGCACAACGGGAAATCGATTCTGAAAAGCTGGATGCGCTGATCCGCAGCGCGATCCCCTGCGGACGGGAAGTGCGCATGGCCTCCCACGAATACTGCTCATCCATCGACTTGAGCGCGCTTCGCTGCGCGCCTTACGTCAATCTGGAGCGGGCGAAAAAAAGCATCGGCACGCTGGGCGGCGGCAACCATTTTATCGAGGCGGATCGTTCCGATACGGGCGATATTTATATCGTCGTTCATTCCGGCAGCCGCCATCTGGGCGTTGAGGTCGCCGATTACTATCAGGAACAGGGCCGAATGGCATTGTGGGGCGGCGCACGCTACCAGATCGGGCAGCTCATCGAAACGCTCAAGTCGGAGGGGCGCTTTCAGGAGATCCAGCCTGCAGTAACCGCCCTCAAAAAAGAGCATAAAATCAGCATACCGAAAGACCTGGCCTATGTGGAGGGCAAGCTTTTCGAGGATTATATCCATGATATGCGCATTGTGCAGCACTTCGCTGTGTTGAACCGCAAAGCGATGATGGATGTGATCCTTTCCGGTATGGGCTTTACAAAAGCAGACGAATTCACGACCATTCACAACTATATCGACACGGACGCGATGATCCTGCGCAAAGGCTCGGTTTCTGCCAAGAAGGGCGAAAAGCTGCTCATTCCCATCAATATGCGGGACGGCAGCCTTATCTGTATCGGAAAAGGAAACCCGGAATGGAACTGCTCCGCCCCTCATGGGGCCGGGCGGCTCATGAGCCGGAGAGCGGCGTTTTCCACGCTTTCCATGGAACAGTACCGGAAGGAAATGAAGGGCATTTACTCCACCTGTGTTGTTCCGGATACGTTGGATGAATCCCCTATGGCCTATAAGAGCATGGAGGAAATCATCGCGCAGATCGAACCCACGGCGCAAATCGCAGAGCGTGTCAAACCTGTTTATAACTTTAAGGCGGCAGAATGATGAAAACACCTGTTTGTTTGACTTTCCCTGTAAAGACAGGCAGCCTGTAAGAAAGCGGTGCCCTGACGGTTCTTACAGGCTGCCCGAACTGTCGGGGAGTGATTTAATTGAAAAGAACGCGGGCTTATTACCGGCGGCAGAGAAACCGGGCCATTGAAAGAAAGCAGGGGATCCTGCGCAGGCTTGGCGGAGAGGAGTATGTATATGCTTGGACGCGGGGTGCATACGGCCGTCTCGCCAAAGGAAAAATCCACTGTTCCTGCCCCATGTGCCGGGCAAAATCCCGTGATGAGCACAGCCATAGGGACAAAAAGGCTTTTTTATCCGCCAAGCAGCAAATGGATGCGTGACACACACGCCGAAAGGAGGAGCACCGGATGAAAGATACAATACAAAAAGAACTGGCTCAAATTGAACAAACACAAAATGTGCGGATCTTGCTGGCGGTCGAATCCGGCAGCCGGGCATGGGGCTTTGCCTCTCCGGACAGCGACTATGATGTACGGTTCATCTACGTCCGCCCGAAAGATGCGTATTTGCGGCTTCAAAAACACCGTGATGTGATCGAATTGCCGATCAACGACGCGCTGGATATCAACGGGTGGGACCTCACCAAGACGCTGCGGCTTCTGCATAAGTCCAACCCAACGCTGTTTGAATGGGGTGCCTCCCCCATTGTATATTTAGAAACAGATTTTGCGGCACGGTTTAAATCTGTTATGGGGCGATATTTTTCTTCGAAGAGAGGGCTGTATCACTATATCCATATGGCGGCCGGCAACTACCGCGAATACATCAAAGGCGATATGATAAAGGCAAAGAAATATTTTTATGTCCTGCGCCCGGTCCTCGCCTGCCGGTGGATCCTTGACAAAGGCTCCCCGCCGCCCATGCTGTTTTCCGAACTGATGGAGAGCGGGCTTGCACCGGAATTGAAACCGGAAGTCGAGCGTCTGCTCGAACTCAAGGTGAATTCCCCTGAAATCAGGATGATTCCGCAGATCAGGACGCTCAACGAATATCTCAGTTCCAGCATAGCGGAAATCGAACAAAAAATCGCGCGTCTTCCCAATGAGCGGGAAATCGGCTGGGAAGAGCTGAACGAACTGTTCCTGTCGCAGCTTATATAGTTTGCAGCAGCGCTTTCTTTGGCCTAAGCCAATTTGTTTTCAATGCGGCGGGCAAAACATGTACCGTTATTCCAATTAAAACAGCGGCCGGAGCAAAATGCTC
>OKSH01000255.1_pt1 | contig 56588 bp, 67 predicted proteins | sample 1601231 | NCBI WGS metagenome assembly OKSH01 (sample SAMEA3541596, study PRJEB24748) | human gut metagenome | biome: human gut; feature: human-associated habitat; material: faeces | place: China | collected 2012
GCGCGTGTGAGCGTCAGCGAGCTACGGGCGCAACAACACACCAGGCAAAATCGCATCCTGAAAAGTTACCCTGTAACATACACACAATGTAAAGCACAAAAGCAATTACATTGTAAAGACACAAACATCTTTACAACGTAACTATAATGAATACAATGTAAAGACAAATAAACCTTTACACTGTATATCCGAGGTTTCTATGGGGAGAGCATTACTTGTCGCATCAGATAAAGGCGGTGTAGGAAAAAGCACCACAGCAACAAACCTGGCTTCTTATCTGGTAAATAATTCACGAACGGTCATCATTCTGAAGACCGATAAAAACAATGATATTCTTAGCTGGAACGAAAAAAGAAAGCAGAATGGCTTATTACCGGTTCCTGTTTATGAAGAGTATGGCGATGTATCAGAAGTCATTAAGCGCCTGAAAAAAATATGTGAAGTGCTGATCATTGACTGTCCAGGTCATGACAGCAAGGAATTTCGCAGCGCCTTAACTGTAGCTGACACTCTGCTTACTCTCGTTAAGCCGTCTTCAGATTTCGAAGCAGAAACGCTGACTCATGTAACAGAAAAAGTTCGCACAGCTCAACAGATCAATCCAGACCTGCAACCCTGGGTACTTTTCACGAGAATTAACACGACAAAACCACGCCACAGAAAAGCAGCGATTGATCTCGACAAGTTACTCCGGGAGAACCCGGTGTGGATACAGCCACTTCGTACACGTATTTCAGATTTAGATATTTTTGAAGCGGCCTGTAATGAAGGCGCTGGCGTTCATGATGTACGTCGCGCATCCAGCCTTTCTACAGCTAAAGCACAAATAGAGCTTTTGGCGCAAGAGTTAGGCATCAATCCCTAATGGATGTAATACGATCGCTTTACATCATTAGCTTTACACAGTAAAGCTAATGTAACACACGAAAGGTGATATAATGGCTCTTGACTTGAAAACTCCGGTAATACCAGGACAAAAAACAGAACAAACCAATGCAGACACAGCCCGATTCATCAATGAAGCTACCCGCAAAAAATCGGGAGCAACTAAAGTGACCAATGTCCGGCTTGGGGACGTTTACGAAGATATTCTGGAACGGGAAGCACTGCGAACAGGCCAGACAAAAACAGCAATAATGAAAGCGGCTCTTGCAGCTTACGAACACGGCCTGGACGAAAACGGAAAAAATCACTGGATTCTACAGTCAGCCAGGCTGAAATGATAAAGCCCTTCGGGGCTTTATCCCTTACGTTTTAATTGTTTCTTCTCGCTGGCTTTCTTACGGGCATCGAGAACCAGTTGCGCATAAGTTGCGTGTGCTTTTTTTACTGTACCAGCAGGTTTCCCGTAAAGGTCGTAACGTGTTGCGCCTGGTACAGTACAATTCTGAAGATATTGCCACCGGAACGTCATCACCTGAACCGCACAATTCCACTCTTCAATCGTCAGATCCACATCCGGGTTATCCGCCAGGTATTTCTCAACGTCCTGGAGAATCCCGCTTTTCAGGGGCAAGTTCTTTTTTTCGTCTGTCCATAGTTCAGGAAAAACAGCACGAACTTTATTGAAACACTTTTCAAAATATTCTTTCGGATATTTTGGGGGAAAAGTGATTTGTTTTTTCAAATACCAGGGCTGAGGCTGCTTTTTACGTGTTTTCTCTGCTACAGCATCTTTCTTCTGTACTTTCTTGTTTTCATTAACTGCTGATTTTTGTACTTCCTGCGGCTTTTCATTCACCACAGGATTTTCTGGCATGACCAGAACGCGGCGTTTTTTGACCACAATCACGGGTGTTTTTTTGGGCTGCATACTCGCCTCAATAATTGCTGTCATATTGACTAATTATACCATATTCACCAGTTAATATCCTGAAAATACATGGAAAAAGGGGGTATCCGTACAGAATACCCCCTTTGTAAAGGCGCTTAATGCCAGAACCACATCATCCCCAAAAAGGCGGGCTTTCGCCCGCCTCCGGGTTGCTACTTACCGTTGGATTCGTAAGCCAGACTTGCCGTAACCTCCCTGTCTCCGTCTTTCAGCCGGACCTCGCACAAACGATTCCGGGTCAGATACGTGAATATTAACAATGTGCAGCACACGATTAATAAACACCAGGTCAGGGCGTTTTTCGGCTGTTTCATGGCCTTCTTCTCCTTGCGTAACGCGCGGTAAGAGGCTATCCTGATGTTGTTCAAGCATTGGGATCGCCTCGTGGGTTAATGAAAAATTAACTACGGGGCTTTCTTCTTTCTGCCGCACAACAAGATACAAACCACCTTTTCGCCATGAGGCAGAAAGCCTCAAGCGCCAACAACATTATATATCGACCAGAAACTTGAAAATACATGGTATTGCGTAAAGGGCGGTAAAAGTCTATCCTGGTGTTGTTGAAGTATTGGGATCGCCTCGTGGGTTAATGAAAAATTAACTACGGGGCTTTCTTTTTTCTGCCAGACAACAGGATACAGTGCGCCTTATATCCCCGTCCTTCAGGGCGTGGAGGATGTCAAATATTGACCAGGAATTAAATTCCCAGCTTTCGGCGTGGACTATACAGTGTGTGATTCACCACGATGAATCCTTTGTTGATCCACTGTGTTACCTGCGCAGGTTGAACTCCGGTCAGCCTGGCGAACGATGCCTGATTCCCCCGATAGAACTTGTTGATGTATTCAATCAAAGGCATTTTTTAATTCTCCGAAACAACGCAAAATCATATAGTAATTTACTATATGATTTTTATTTCGCAAGTGATTAACTCATCGGATTTCTTTGTAGTTAACGAAACGTTAAATTTAGTTTGTGCCTGGAATGGCACGCAAGAAGCACACTAGCATTATTATTTTGATCAAAACGCTATTTCCCCCGTCATTGGGGGGCTTTCTTTTTTGATGCCGCGCCAGCGGCATGGAAGGCGGCACTCCGTTGTTACATATGATACTGGAGTAAAACCGCCGAAGCCCGGCGTAAGCCGGTACTGATTGATAGGTTTCACCTTACCTATCCCCATCCTGCTAAGCCATACCCGCTTTCAGCCATGAAATAGCTTTTGTGCGCGGTCGGAGTGGTCCCGACAAGGGTTTACCCGCAGTCGGGGCGTATCTCCGCGTTAGCGGGCCGCCAGGACCGCTTACGAGCGTGTACTTGGTACTTCCAGCCAGAAGACTGACAGCCATGTAATTTCTTAGTTACAACATCCATTATTGAAAGCGATGTTGTTCCCGCCCTTCGGGCGGGGGCGGCGGCGCTTTTCAGTGATGGGTTGGGCGCTGTGGCTGAGTATTTGCAGCGTTTTTTTGTAGGAGGGTTGGAGGGGCTTTGTTTTTCATTAGGCAGAAGTCCATATGCCCGCCGCGAAGCGGTGGGAGGTACTTTTATATTCTGAGCGGCGCGGCGTTAGCCGCTGCAAGCGAAGGCATTTTTGTAATTATCCACAGTTGTTTCAAAGATAAATATTTTCCCTGCGGCGAAGCAACGCAGGGGATTAAAGAACAGGGGTTAAGAATATATTGCGGGTTTGATCTTCTACGTTTGCTGCTTTCTGAAGTTATTCGTTTGCGGGTTTTTGTTAATAACCGAAGGCGGTTTAGCTCCGATACCCGATTGTGGCCATCAAAAAACTGTCAGAGCGGGACAAAATGAAAAACGGTCGTCAAAAATGAGGAATTTCATGAAATGCAGGCAACACGAAAAGCCCCGAAGGGGCTGAAGAGAGTGCCGATTGTATCAGGCAGCTAAACTAGTGGGGTGGCGAAGCTGTCAGGGCCAGTTCAAGCTGACGTAGATCCCTGGCTACCAGTTGCTCTAATCTTTCTTTAGTGCACCAGTACGCTTCGTCCGGCGGCATACGTTTCAGAATAAACCGTGCAATTTCGTTTCGCTGTTCATCATACGGCAGTTTTGCAAGGCGATTGGCACGTTTGCGCTTTGCTGCTTTCTCTCGTCGGAACTTGATGGCATCGAGAGAACGCTGCGCATACCAGCGTTTACGAGCCGAGTGAACAGAGATTTCCTCGCCCTCGCGGATAACGCCTTCTTTAATCAGTTGCAGACGGATTTCACTTTCTGCAAGGCGTTTACGTTGCTGTTCCTGAAGTTTCACCAGATCAACTCCCAGCATTTTCCAGCCAGTTTCGGTGATCCAGACGTATTTCGGCAGTCGCTGGCGGGATTCACGATCCCATATCGTCTTTTCTGACGTTCCCAACGTGCCAAAGCAAACCTGCTCTGCCAGCAGACGGGAAAGGCGCGATACTGTGACTGCGGTTTCAGGAATAACGTTTCCCTTACTGTCTTTTGGACTTATTTCTTCTGCCAGGCGGGAGACAGACATGCCGACAGTGTGCAATCCACGATCACAAAAACTCACAAGTACAACCCATATTGCGTCGAGCAGCCGCTGTTTTTCCGGTCGGAACTTATATTTGCGACCGACACTCTGACGTTTCAGCACATAAAATGGATGCAACGACATGTGCATTCTGAGTGTGTACTGACCAGTTACCGGGTCTTTTTTAACGAGACGATTGTAAGCGTGGCCCAACTGTCCGCCCAGCGCCTTATAGCTGTCGGGACGGAACCAGGCTGGATTCTCACACTTTGGCTTAGTGGAATGTTCACCCCGGCGACGTTTTGTTGTTCCGCCTTTGTTTTCCTGGGGGACCAGGAATGAGCTTTCAATTCCCGCTTCGTAGTCCTGCCAGAAACGGACCTGCTCTTCCGGTGATAGTTCAGACCAGTGACGTTTGCTAATCACAGCAAGCTGCACTTAGCTTGCACTGTAAGAGTTGATATTTCCTTCTCATGGAATTAAACTCCATTTCAGGTAACAAGCATACCTGAAATAAATAAGCTCAAGGCTCTGCCTTGATGTCAGCCCCCGCTAATCTTCGCTGCCTGGAAAACACGAGATTACGGGGGTTTTCTTTATCTGAAATTTACGTTCTTGAACAAAATTTCAGCACCTCGTTTTCTGCATTTACAAATCGCGGAAAACTTGCCTGCAAATTTAGCAGCATGGGCGCAATCGATCAACGATGTTCAAGCCTGGCTCGTTTCCTTTTTGATTCAGCACACATCTCTGACTGCTTCAAAATCGTTTTCAGAACAGCTACTGAAGCCCCTTCTTTACTGACGTTCCCCATACAAAACCTTACAAAATCAGAAATTCAGAATTTTGTATATTCAAAAAAGTTTTTTTGACTGCATACACCCACTCACACGATCGAATAAACCACACAAACAGTATTATCTAGATTTTTAGATCGTACATCATTTAACAAACAGAATATTATTCTGTTTTTTAGATGTTATCCAGATCATTAGATCGCTCTTGTGGCATTGACAGGTTTTAAATGTCGCACACACAATACTATCCAGATGATTGTAAAAAGCTCGTTCATCGCGTTTTTTGTGCTCATTGCCTGGAAAATGAGCACTCTTTGACGCCCGTTAGAACGCTTGTCATCTCATGCTCTTTAACAACCCCGGACAGCGGTCATTGCCTAAAGCCCTGGCATAAGGAGGTTATTATTCGTGCATTTCAAGCACCGCTGGCATCTGTCAGCAACGGGCTACGTAACAGAGTGACGTGCCGCGCCATCTACACAGGTAACGACTCTTTATCCGCAAATATCATTCTGCATACTTAAACCCCCTTATTTGGTGAACTCGCGTTGAGTTAATCTCACTCACTCTCTCCCTGAGCAAGTCGTACAGGCTGCAACGCAGAAGTACACCAGATTTGCCAGTCTCCACTCCAGGTAAGGGGGTTTAGCTATGCATGATGATGAACAATCAGATAAAGAGCCTGTAGTGAGTGGCTGCAACTTTTCATAATTAGCTTATGACGCTGTATTCCGGGGATGTTTCTATTTCAGACAAACAACCGGGAGAAAATATGGCGCGTAAGTTAAAAATTAATCCTGTCATTCCTGAATGTGTGGCAGATTTGAAAGGATATCCACTCTATATCATCGTGGCCTATTGGGGATTAAGAAATAATAAAACGCTCACAACAACGGATGTTAGCCGTAATTTCCTTATTACACAGCAACAATCTTATGATGTGCTTACCTACATTTACCAGGAAGCACAGAAGCAGATAACAGCAACTAAACGAACACTATTTAACGAGCACAAAAGAAGAATTAGCGCGTTCAGGATTCTTGATATTGACAAAGGCATATTGCGCACACCCAAAAAAGAGATTGCATATGCCAGCTACGACAATATACCAACTGTCACAATGAAAAGTACCCGTTGTGAGATCCAGGATAGTTTTACAGAACTGCGCCGCTGGATGTGTTCAAGAAAGACAGGTGATCGAGTGGAGGTATTTTTGAATGCCTAAGTACCAAATAAACGCAACCATCAAAAAACCAGGTGGTGGCCCCGTGAAATGGACTCATTACAGCGACTTCCCTATGACCGCTGAAGAATGCAGAAAAAACTTCTCAAAAGAAAAAGAAGCAGGAAAGTGTTTTTCTGTTGATGTTCATATTTCAGATTTCATTTGCAAAGAGATACCTCCACAAAATGCAGGAAATACATATGGCTGATTTTGGTTCCACTAAACAAACCGTAACATTTGAAGAATGGCACGAGCTATTAATGGATTACGCAGAGTTACGCGGTGGAAATGCCGCCGATGCGGAAGCATGGCGCGGTGATTATGAAGCAGGAAAAACTCCGGTTGAAGCATATTGTGATGAATGGGGAGAGGATTAATCATGATTGACGCTATAATTACGCCAATAGTTACATCTATTCCGTTACTCTTATTAATTTTAGTCGCGCTGATATTCGTTAAATCTGCCGTCAAAATCGTGCCGCAAGGTAATGCCTGGACAGTGGAACGCTTTGGTAAATATACCCATACGCTTTCCCCCGGTCTTCACTTCCTGATCCCGTTTATGGACCGCATAGGTCAACGGATCAACATGATGGAAACCGTCCTGGATATTCCTAAACAGGAAGTTATTTCGAAAGACAATGCAAACGTAACTATCGATGCTGTTTGTTTTGTCCAGGTCATTGATGCAGCGAAGGCAGCTTATGAAGTCGATAATCTTGCATCAGCTATTTCAAATCTTGTTATGACCAATATCCGAACTGTCGTTGGTGGAATGAATCTCGACGATATGCTTTCTCAACGTGACAGCATCAATTCTAAACTGTTAACGGTTGTCGATTATGCGACTGACCCGTGGGGAATTAAGGTCACACGTATTGAAATTCGGGATGTTAAACCACCAAAAGAACTGACTGAAGCGATGAACGCGCAAATGAAAGCGGAACGAACTAAGCGTGCCCGGATTCTTGAAGCGGAAGGTATACGCCAGTCAGAAATTCTGAAGGCAGAAGGGGAAAAACAGTCTCAAATACTGAAAGCGGAAGGGGAACGGCAATCAGCATTTCTTCAGTCTGAAGCACGCGAACGTCAGGCAGAAGCGGAAGCTCGCGCAACAAAACTGGTGTCGGATGCAATCGCTGAAGGTGATGTTCAGTCTGTTAATTACTTTATTGCGCAGAAATACACTGAAGCACTCCAGGCAATTGGCACAGCATCAAACAGTAAACTGGTTATGATGCCGCTTGATTCAAGTAGCCTGGTGAGTTCGGTTGCAGGTATCAGTGAACTGCTAAAAAACGTATCACAGGATACTCCCAAAGTTGATATGAAACAGGCTCAACAATATTTGTCTTAAAAAAGATAGCGGACGGTGACAATATTATTTTAATCACCGTCCTTATCTTAACTCCTGAGTGAGCCATTAAAATGAAAACTTATACATGCATCATTATCATTTTGTATATAATTCCCATGTCAACATGGTTTTTTCTCCTTTCTATCACAAGAGATAATAATGAAAGAGAAAGACTACAGCATATTATCGACTCCATATTTCCAAGATGGCTAGACTGGGGATCTTCGACGCTCATGATAGCAACGATGCCTCTGCTTATATGGAGTTTGAATGGCATATTCTTCGGTTTATGTCTGTTGTTTAATGTATTAGCCGTTTGTTACCACCTTTATTATCTTTATTCACTCTCCGCCTTTTATCATGGAGATTAGCCATGTTATGGTTTACACTGTTTCTTCTGTGTATTGCACTTGAAATTATAACCGGAACGGGATGGTTACTCTTAATCAGTCTTGGTGCATTATCAAGCGCCATTATGGGCTTTTTTCTTCCGATATCACAAGAAGCCAATATATGTTTCTTTGCGTCAATCAGCATACTGGCGTCGATAATTAAGTTCTTCTATGACAAAAAACATAAGAAATTAGACACTCTCCTGGTGAACACAGGGCATTCACGTTTTAAAGGAAAAGAATTTACGCTCAGTGACGATATTGTTAACGGCAAGGGGCAATTACTCATTGGTGATACATTCTGGCCTGTTGAGACGTTACACAATGAAAACTACCCTGCGGGAACAAGAGTTATTGTTACAGACATGCAAGGAATAACTCTTAAAGTAATGACCATCGAAGACAAGAGTGAAAACAAGGAATAAATCATGCATCTTTCGTTGTTAATTCCGCTTACAGGAGCAGCGATGAATGCACTATGTATTTTTATTATCAGACTTCTGGATAAGGATTTTATTGAAGCCTACAAAAAAACGCTAAAAAACATTACTGCATTACATATTTTATTGATGGTGTTAAGTGTCACAGGAATAGTATGAGGAAAATTCAATGCGAAACGCAAATGAAGGTGTTTCTCTTTCAGAGATTGTAACTAAAGCCACATTACGCAAATTTGGTATTAGAGGTGTAAATAAATACGAGACATACACAGTCATAATAATAACTGTAGCTTTTTTTATCCTTGAATCAGCAGCAGGAAGGGCCAAAGATACATTTGCTGTGGCTGTAAAAGTATTAAGCTACATGCTCCCCTGTACGGCAATTATCATGGCTGTCATATGGATAATATTTTTCATCGGCGATAGACGAGAAAAGTTAAAACATGCAGAGCTGGACGTGATTAAGATAAAAGCTCGTCAAAAAATCTACGATCGCCTGCGTTACGTTGAAAATGAGCATATCGTTTTCGACCCGGTTACAGGTCGGGAAGTTCCGGCAGAACGGACTTGTATCAATGAACTTGTTGAAGCTCTCGCGATGGAAGCAACAACGTGAGAAGGTGACAGCCCCCTGAAGGATACGATGAAATGTACAGAAAAAAACATCACCTAATAAAAATATTTTTATTAAAAATGGCGTGCAATGTTTTTTCTTTCCTGCTGGGTGCTTTCATACTTTCAGCACCGTTTGTCTTATATACATTAACCGGTTCAGTTCTGAATGCCGTTATTCATTTCACCTTTTCTTTGCCTTTAGCCACCATATTACTGGTTTATGCTTATTCAGGCTTTGAAGAAAGCATTTATTTATTCATGGCATACAAATATGACTCAAGCAAAAGCTAATCTGAGAAAACTTCGCCGTGCACGTTATGTCCCCCCTCGAACAGTAAAGAAAAGCATAGCGAATACAGAACGTGTCGTTTCAAAAGCAATTACCGGCTGTGGTGTCTTCCGTGATATACCACAAGTAAAAATCAATCTCATCGAAACAAGGAAAATTTTACAAATCGAACTGGCTTTATCCATTGCTAACTTATCTGAGGCGAATCCAATTGAGATACGAAAAAAAATCAAAAGCATTGACCGACAATTATCTTCAACCTCAAAAATCAGAACTACATTATGAAAAAAAACGACGATTTAATCACTTTACCATCTCATAACAGCCACGCTCTCGATTACATCATTAAAAAAGCGTTTACACCACGTAAAACCAAAACATCGACAGCGACCCACAACGTTTATAGTTACAATAAAGAAGAATCCACATTAAATTTCCAAAAAATTGGAGAAGCAATTTTTTTCGGCACAGACCTGGTAATTAAGCTGAAGCCAAATATTAGTGCCTCTGGTGAACTCTTCATCTGCCAGAAGGACTAAGCTATGAACATTGTTTCAGAATTTCTTGAGAAAGTAACAACCATTGTTGAATCCACAGCGGCGACGAACGCCGCTAAGGTCGCACAGGCAATATCTCCTACATTTTTTGCGGCTATAGCCTTATACGTTATTTATCTAATATATGAAATCACGTATGCCCAACGTGACATCCTTATGAACGAGGTGACGAAGAATATCGGTGCATTCGCCCTGGTTGGTGCATTCACTTATTCAGCGCCTTATTACAGCCAGTTTGTTATTCCTTTTGTAATGCACGCTGGCTCCGACCTTTCTGCTGCTGTTACTGGAGGTTCAGGAACTGCAACCAGTGTTGATAATTTGTGGAACGCTCTATCTACGAATTTAAACAACTTCCTTGATACAAGTATGAGTATTTATGGAAAGTTCCAAATTGCTGAGAAAATGGGGGTTTATCTAGTATGGGGGATTGGCTATATCGGCGGAATGCTTCTCATCTATTACACTACTGTTTTCTTGACACTATCAACTTTCATGGTTGGAATTCTTCTTTCCGCTGGCATTTTATTCATTTGTTTCGCTCTATTTTCATCGACCAGAAATATGTTTACTGCATGGGTCGGCAGTTGTCTCAACTATATACTGTTAAATTTATTCTATAGCATATCATTTAGTTTCTTAATTAGTTTCGTTGAATCAGTTGTCCCTGTTAATGGAGATATAAAACTATCTATTGTAGTTTACTTTTTCCTTATTACTATTATTTCCATATTCCTTATAGAACAAGTTGGCACACTCTGTTCTACATTAACAGGTGGGGTAGGTATAAATGGCCTTACATCAGCCGCTAATGGCTTTGGAGGTAAGGTTGCATCTGGTTTTATGCGAGCATCAGGACTCCGATCTTTCACCAATGGATTTGCCAGCAAAATGCCAAATCCATTCTTTAATGCAGGAAGTCGTTCTGCATCAGCATTAGTTCAGGGATTAAACCGTGGAAGTAAACTTAAAGCGGGGTGATTAACATGAAAGATAAAGTATTATCATTTCTCTTTGCTGGAATAATTACCGTAACATCACCATCAATCTTTGCATCTGGTATTCCAGTAGTAGACGTTACAGCGATAGCTAAAACAGTTGAAGAAGGGCTAAATCGTGCCGCTGAAGCGGCAAGACAGCTTGAGCAACTCAAGCAACAATATGAACAGACCATAAGATACGCTGAAGAACAGAAGAAAAGACTCGAAGGCTTCACTGATTTCAGCAATGGCTTTGATAGCGCATCCAGCTATATGAAGGATTCTCTATCAACAATAACAAATAGTGCAAAATCAGATCTTAGCTCTTTGCGATCGCAATATGACTTATCAAGCAACATTGCAGAGACGCAACAAAAATATGATGCAATCCTGGCTAAGATCAAATTCTATGAAAATTTCAACAATGAAATGCAGGAAAGGGCTAAGAGATTAACCACGTTACAGAAGGAGTTCGCGTCAGCAGATACTCCGCAAAAAAAAGCTGACTTATCTAACCAATTGAATACAGAAAAATTGACAATGGAGCTACAATTGAAGCAATATGATATTGCAGAGAGACAGCTAATCGCGTCTGAAAATGCAAGACAAGAGGCTGTTAGTCGAGAAAAGTTTAAATTAATGATGCAATAGGTGTTCGAATGAAAAAATTCATAAGCACTTTAACTATCTTGTCATGCTTCCTTTTAGCTGCTTGTGAAGACAAAGTTTATGATGTCAGTTACTACACTGAACATCTTGAACAAGCCCAAGATGTTGTCGAAAAATGCAGCAAAGGGGATATGTCTGGTCAAAACTGCGAAAATGCGCGTGAAGCCATTCAAAAAGAGCAATCGGGTAAAGCATTTAAAAATATGATGCAATAATCCTTCATTAAAAACAGCTCGCAAAGCGGGCTTTTTTTGGCTGTACGCAGTGACCAGTTGATAAATAGTTCTAATGTTCGTGCTGCATTAGAACAACGCACAAAAAGAAGAGTACAAGAAGACAGTGCGGGATCTAATGGAACGTTTACAATAGAATCACCTTCCCTATAGCAAGGTGATTCTATTTAAAAGAATACCCGCCTCGTGCGGGTCTTATCTTGCTTAAAGATCTATGAAACCTCCGGCTTCGGGTATTAAACTATAACTTGCTTTGGCAAATATTGTTTCATTGACTTCATGGAATCTTATTTTCTCCGCCTGTTCATATGTTACAGGGAAGAACACGCCCCCTGGCTCATTAAACATCATAAAATCACCTTGCATTGCGTTACAATGACAACAATGATTCGCGTAATACTTCATTTTTGCTGTTTTGCTATGGGATGGATAATATAATTTTGAATACTCATTAATCCTTGAGAGAGCAGAGGTTGAAATTATTTCAATTTTCGTTAAATCAGTCCACCATACTCTACTGGTTAACCACCGATAAATCATATTTTTCTTTGAATCAAAATACTCCATACCCTTAGGGGAGGATGTTTCATACCATTCATCTAATATACAATCTTCCCATTCGGCAGGATCAACTCCCCAAATAACGTCTCTATACTTATACCAACGAGGTAAAAAAATACCAAACACAGGAGTTGTTTTCTTACAGCGCCAACAAGACTGGTGACTTTCCGCAATATAAAAACGTTGCGAAAAAACATTGTAATCATGTTCATTTAATTCTTTTATCCACCGAATAAAATAAATTGGATTTTTCCCCTGTGGAACAAACCATTTCCGTTGTTCTTGGTCCCATTGCGCCCCTTTTTGTTTAGCCAAATCCTTTTCTTCAAACGGAACATTTAAATAAAACCGCGCCATAGCCAACTTAACTCCAGTATTCTGTTCTGATGATGCACCAGGATAGATATCAAAACTAAACAAAGAGTGCAATTCCGCCTTTAATGGCTCATTCATACCCGCCTCGTGCGGGTTTTCTTTTGCCTGAAATATGGAGGAACACCATGAAATCCATCATTTTATCGATGGTTGCCGCAAGTGCTATCGCACTCTCTGCCCCCGTATATGCGTCTGATCCGTGTGCTTCCGTTCTTTGTCTGTACGGTAAAGCTATCGGTAGCGGCGGCGGGAGCGAATGCAAAAGCGCCGAAAAGGACTTCTTTAATATCATCAAAAAGAAAAAGGGATCTATTCGCTGGAGCAAAACCTTTGATGCCCGAAAAGCGTTTCTTAATCAATGCACGACCGCAGACCCTGCGGCGATCTCAAAAATCATGAGTAAGTTCGGACGTTCCTGGGGTTAACCATGAAAAAGATCATTATTATTCCCACCACATTATTGCTGAATGCGTGTTCCCATGCCCCTGAACCCGCACAGGCAAAAGGAGGTTGGTATGAACTGAATACCACAATTGAGCAGGTAAGGGCAGACACATACTATAACGGGGTGGTCCTTCAGCAGCCCGTGTCACAGCCAAACAGCACTGTTCAATACAGCAATGATAATTATCTCAAAAAGGAAGCCATAAACGTAACTCCCGCGCCTCGTATTGCAGAAACCGTAAAACCACGTTCTGAGCAATCAGCGACAGCGCCAAAAAACCAGGGCAGCAATAATAGTTTTCTGAAGCCAACAACAAACAGCATAACTTCATCTGGTGAGATAAAAACAGCAGCCAAAGGAGCAACTGAACAGCATTCTGAACAACCAGCACTCCCTCCCGCAAAGCCAATCAGTAGCAACAACCATCAGGCACAAACGGCACAAAAGACTGATCAGCAGACAAAACCGCGTCCTGAACAACCACCGCTAATGTCAAAAAGCGGTTTTCTGAAAAAAAACGCTAACAACGCTGTTCCGGCCACCACGCTTACAGGCCCATCAACACCTGAAAAGCAAATTTACTTTGTTCGCCATGATGGTAAAGGCTCGCTGCAAAAAGCATTAAAAGAAATTGTCCCATCGGACTGGACGGCTGAAATATCCCCGGAGGTAACGAAAACTTTCCGTCGCACGATATCCTGGCAGGGCAACGATCAATGGCCTTATGTCCTGGATAAAATGCTTCGCAACTACGGTCTGACGGTAATTAAGAACACCGAAAAAAGACATCTTCTGATTGATTTTCAACAACAGAAAGGGAAAACATCACAAAAAGCACCTGTATCTCCTGACAAAACCCCTGCATCTCCTGTCAGGACACCAGTTTCCTCTGACAAGTTACCTCAAAAATCGCTAACGCCTGTCACCGTTCCGCAAAAACAGACAGAAAAACTCACCTGGAATCTTAAAAAAGGTTCGACGCTGCGGGATGGCCTCACAGAATGGGCGTCAAGTTCGCCGTGTGGTAATTCAACCTGGAATCTTGTATGGGATACTCCTGTGAACTACAGAATAGATGCTCCTCTTATTTTCCGGGGAAACTTTGAATCTGCATTAAAAGATACGCTGATGCTTTATCTTTCAGCAGATAAACCGTTATACGCATTCAGGAATATTGCACAATGCGTAATCACAATTAAAGACACACAACAGGAGTAATCGCTATGGGTTGGTTCTTCAGCTTGCTCCTGATATTCCTGTCAATAGGCAGTTACTATCTGACAGATAACAATAACCAAACCATACAGCGAATGAAGTTGCTTCCTGCAAAACAGGAAGCAATTGAATTTGTCCATTTCGCAAATGTTATCAATGACTATCTTTATAAATATCCAGACAAACGTAATTCAGGAGGAACGTTAACATCTGAGCAAATCGGTATAACACCCGTTTATGATATTCATCATATTATTTACGGTAAGCGAGTTTATATCTGGTCTGCCGATACAGAAGGTCTGATGTCTGCTTTGCAGCAGCAAACAAAACATTCAGCAATGTTAGGAAAAGTAAAAAATAAGAAGATTGTCGATAATCAGGGGAATGATATGGGCGTTCCCGTTCCTTCCTCCATTCCAGAAGAGGCTATTGTACTCATTAACTAAATATCCCCTGACAAGGGGATTCTGAACTGGAGTCTGCATATCCGACACATCATTATGTGGGCCGGATATATCGCTACGGCGCGGACTTCAGTCCAGAAAATCTTTACCGGAGATACCCATGCAGGATAATGATGATGTCAGCGAGCTTGATATTGCCACTCGTGAAGTCCTTATCTTACGATGCAATCTTATTCAGCTTGCTTCTGAATATATAAAAATAAATCCTCTTAAAAACACCCGAATCTACACAGATTTAATTCATCGTTCAGCAGATGTTATCAAAAATATCGAACAAGGTAACATCCAGAATAAACATAATTATCTGTCACAGGATGTAAAACATACGCTTGTTTTATACGACCTGTACAAATCAGACTTTGAACAATGTCCGGGGGCAAAATCCCTTATACCTGTCAGGGAAAAAATTGTCTCGCTGAAAGAACTTCTTTCCGGCGCTAATGAGCTGGACAGTATCGTTCGTCGCCCCCGCAGGAAAAAACGATCTTCACGAATTTAATATCAGGAGATAAATCCCTTATGCAGTTATCAGCGGCTGTTCTGGCAGCACTGATAAGTCAGTGTGCCCCTGATGTATCACCCGATACGATGAATGCCCTGATTATGACTGAATCAGGGGCTAATCCATATGTAATAGCGAATGTTTCTGACGGAACAAGTAAGTATTTTAAAGATGAAAAAGGAGCTATTGAATATGCAGAAAAATTAACAGCAGAAAATAAAAGGTTTAGTGCAGGTCTGACACAGATATACAGCAAAAATTTCCCATCACTCAATCTGACTAATAAAACAGTTTTTGACCCGTGTACAAATATAAAAGCAGGAGCGGCAGTCCTGACGGACAATTATCTGAGACAAAAGGAGGGTAGTAGTAATCAAAAAATTCTCCGCGCTTTATCTTTGTATTATTCGGGTAACGAATCAACAGGATTTATAAAAGAAAAGAAATTTAACAACACTTCTTATCTGGAACGGGTTATTCGTAACGCGAATAACTATATCGTGCCATCAATCCGTGAAAAAACTGATGAATCAGAAATAACCCCCCCGAACGATGAAGAGAAAACATCACCGGACTGGGATGTTTTTGGAGATTTTAGTTAATGAAAGTCAAATCAACTTTGCAGTATTTTATTCTGGCGTTTTTCCTGTCACTAACTGCCTCCGTTGCCTATGCAGGTGGACTCGACACCGCAACAAATACCATGACAGAACTTAAGACATGGGCATTTAGCTTTGGTGGTGTTTGTGCTTTGTGTTACCTGATCTATAACGTCATCATGGCATTCATGGAGAAGAAAAGCTGGTCTGATGTAGGAATGGCGCTTGTCTATTGTTCCCTCGCTGGCGGTGCACTTTACGCCGGGAACTGGGCGCTGGAACTCTTCAAATAAGTAATCCATATATACAACTGTGCCGCATATTTACCTTATGTGTGAATTGCGGCTTTTTTCATGGTGAGTTATGGACAAAGTAAATGAACATGTCAGTGAGTCATTCATGACTTATAACGGGTTTAACCGTCCTGCGTTAATTGCTGGTATACCCTTAATGTTGTTATTGTTCACGGCTTTTTTCGCTGTTCTGACAGGCTTCCCCGCTATTTTCCTTTGGGGTATAAAAGGGATAATTATTCCTGTCATATGTGCGCTGTTTCTTTTTATAGTAAAACTGGCCTGTGAAAATGACTCAAACGCACTAAGAGTCATCCGTTTAAACCTTATGGGGCTTTTGTTAAAAATCCGCCACAGAGATTTAATTATTGGTTATTCATCTGTCAGGTAACATATATGCACAAAATCAAATTAAAAAACAGTGACAATATGGATGTTGCTCGTGAATATCCCGATTATCGCTTCCATATAACAGACAGTATTATCTTTACTTCTGACAGGAAAATGCTGGCTTCACTTGTTGTAGCAGGCATTCCATTTGAGACAGAGAACGATAATGTTCTTACAAATTTATTTAACAGCGTTAAAAACTTCCTGATTGGGTTAGGAAAGGAAGGCGACCTGTATTTATGGACTCATCTTATCAAGAAAAGAGCAACCATCAATGGAGAATGGAATTTTGACAATGATTTTCTAAGCAGGTTTTCAAAAAAATACCTTGCTCTGTTCACATCCAGCGCATTCTATAAATCAACATGGTATCTGACATTTGGGATACCCTACGATGATGTTGATACCGGAATCGAGCGCATGAATGAAATGACACAACAGGCGCAAAAAGCACTTCTACCATTTAACGCTTCTTTATTATCCGTTTACAATACTTATATTAGTGAGGTGGCAGACTATCTATCACTATTGCTAAATGCAGAACACAACATGATTCCTTTATCATCCACCCCCTTATCATCCAGCATTTGTGATTCTGAATGGTATTTTGGTGCTGATGTTCTTGAACTGCGTAACAACGAATCGGATAGTAAAAAATTCGCAACGAATTATATTTTGAAGGATTTCCCGATAGAAACAACCCCCGGACAATGGGATTTCCTTCTCAAACAACCCTATGAATTTATTCTTACTCAATCCTTTATTTTTGAGTCACCAACAAAAACCCTGAAGAATATCGATTCACAGTTAAACAAACTACAATCAGCTAATGATGCAGCCAAAATACAGCAGGAAGAACTCGAAGCTGGTAAAGAAGCGGTCGCAGCCGGAATTACGTTGTTTGGTTCACTACACTGCGCATTAACGGTATTCGGTGATACACCAGATCAGGCCAGAAGCAATGGTATAAAGCTCTCTGCTGAGTTTATTACTTCGGGTAAGGGATTCCGCTTCAGTCGCGCCTCACTCGCATCACCTTTTGTTTTTTTCAGTCATATGCCGCTGAATAAGAGGCGTCCACTGGATACCCGAAGAACAATTACCAACCTGGCCTGTCTGATGTCTTTTCACAATTATTCCTCCGGGAAAAAATCAGGCAATCCTATTGGTGATGGCTCCGCCATAATGCCTTTAAAAACGGATTCAGGCAGCGTTTACTGGTTCAATACACATTACAGCCCACCGGAAAAAAATGTTACCGGACAAAAAATTGCCGGACACGCAATGTTTCTTGGCGCAACAGGCACAGGGAAAACAACATTTGAAGCAACAGCCAGCGGCTTTCTTCAACGCTTTGACCCTTTAATGTTTGTTGTGGATTACAACCGTTCTACCGAACTTTTTGTCCGCGCATACGGAGGGAGCTATTTCACGTTGCAGGAAGGTATCTATACAGGCTGCAATCCGTGGCAACTGGCAGAAGGCCCGGAATCTCCCGTCTGGCACAGACTTCTCGCATTTCTGAAACGCTGGACACAGGTTCTGGCACGAGACAATCAGGGCAACCCCTGTTCTGATGAACATGGCATTGAATTAAACGCTGCCGTGGAAAGCATTATGCGAATGCCTGTCGAAGAACGCCGGACAGCCCTTCTTCTCGATATAGTCAGTCCTGAACTTCAGACGCGTCTCGCCAAATGGTGCGACAACGGCGAATATGCCTGGGCGGTGGATTCCCCCCGGAATACCTTCAATCCACTGCATCATAAAAAAGTGGGATTTGATACAACCGTTGTCCTGGACACAAAAAACGGTATTCATCCTGCCTGTGAACCTTTACTCGCGGTCCTGTTTTTCTACAAAGAAATCATGCAACGCGGCGGCAATCTGATGCTCTCCATTATTGAAGAGTTCTGGATGCCAGCAAACTTTCCCATGACACAAAGCATGATTAAAAGCGCACTGAAAGCGGGGCGCATGAAAGGTGAAATGATGTGGTTAACATCACAGTCCCCGGAAGACGCCATAAACTGCGCAATTTTTGCGGCGCTGGTACAACAAACCGCAACGAAAATTCTCCTGCCCAATCCCGATGCAAAATGGGAAGGATATAAAGAAATTGGGCTTACTGAAAAAGAGTTTGAAAAACTCAAAGAACTGACGAAGGAGTCAAGGACCATGCTCATCAAGCAATCTGGCTCTTCTGTTTTCGCCAAAATGGATTTGTTTGGATTCGATGAGTTTATCCCCGTGCTTTCTGGCTCTGAAACTGGCCTGTCTATTTTTGATGAGATTATTGCTGAAAAAGGAGATGTAGCTCCTGATATCTGGATACCAGAACTCCTGAAACGCCTGAACGGTTAATTTCTCTGTTTTATACAGAACGGAAAACAATATGAAAATCCCCCTCATAATTGCCTCCGCGCTATTAATTAGTGCATGTTCTCACACCCCCAATCCTGTGCAGAAAAAAGGGGGATGGTTTGAGTTAAACACAGCAATTGAACAGATCAAAGCAGGTGATTATTAATGGAAAACACAAACTATTATGAACATTCAAAAAAAGAAGCCTCCAAAAAGAAATTTGAAGAAAAGAACGAAAAAAAGGATTATTTCAAGGCCATACGTGACTTTGAGCGTAGTGAAATTGAAATCATAAAGAAAAAGGCAAAAACATTTACCATTCTCGCCATTGGTGAATTTGTTGTAATTTGCATTCTTGGTTTCGCAATAGCCTCCCTTGCTCCATTAAAAACCGCTGTACCGTTCCTTGTGCGAGTGGATAACAGCACTGGATATACTGATATTGCCCCTCAATTATCTGATGCTAAGGAAAGTTATCAGGATGTTGAGACTAAATATTTCCTGTCAAAATATCTCATTAACTATGAAGCATACGACTGGCAGACTATCCAGGAACAGGCCGATACAGTAAAAACAATGTCTTCCCAAAAGGTGTTTTCAGCTTATGACACCATGATTCGTGCTGATTCCTCACCACTGAACATTCTGAAAAACAACTACAAAATTAAGGTCCAGATTAATTCAGTAATCCTTCTAAGGAAGGATATGGCGCAGGTGCGTTTCAAAAAAATGGTACTGGATTTATCTGGTAAACCCGCCCCCGGATACAGAGCAACAGAGTGGATTTCGACGATTTCTTTTGACTGGGATAAAGATATCAAAACAGAAAAAGAGCGCCTTGTGAATCCGCTGGGACTGCAAGTTCTGAGCTACCAACCTGATCCAGAGGTTATAAAATGATGCTTAAACGCACTACTGCGATAGTTCTTTTGTCGATGCTACAAGTACCTGGTGCTTTAGCAGCTATGTACGGCACACCATCGGAACGAGACGGGCGTATTCAGACCGTAGATTATAACGAGCAGGATGTATTTAATGTGCGCGTAAAAGCAGGCGCACAAACAACAATTAAGTTCGGACAAGACGAAACAATAAAAGATGTCGGAATTGGTGATCCAGAAGCCTGGTCAGTATCGGTCAGGGACAACACTCTGTTTCTGCGTCCAAAAGCAGAAGAACCGGATACAAACGTTACCGTTCAGACCAATAAGCATATATATCCTCTTTACCTGATATCAACCACGAAACAACCCACGTATATTCTGCGTTTTAATTATCCGAAACCACCGTCAGCTACCGTAATGACTGAAAAGCCATTTCCATGCACTGATGGTGGAATAATTAATGGTCATTATCAACTCAAGGGGGACAAATCAATTTTCCCTTATCAGGTATGGGATAATGGCGAATTTACATGTATGAGATGGACTAATAAACAGGAAATTCCGGTCCTTTATCGTGTTGATGCCGATGGAAATGAACATCTGGTTAACGGAGACAGAAATAAAAACACAATGGTTTACTATGACGTGGCTGAAAATCTCCGTTTGCGCCTGGGTGATCAGGTTGCAGATATCAGAACATCATCAATCGTTAATCGTCCGTGGAATAAAAAAGGTACGTCAAACGGAAAAACACGAGTAGAGAAGTTCAGCTATGAAAAATAAAGATGATGAAAAAAATAATGACGCGGGAAATCGCGGAATTATCGAAGTAAAAGGTAAAGCAGCACCAAAAAAAATATTAATCCTCATCATATTACTGATTGCCGCGTTATTTGTGATCATTATCTTGTTTAAAGTTCTTTCACGAGAACAGGTCGTTCAGCAAACACCTCTTGAGAAGTCTGACGAGACACTGGTCACAAATACCAACAATGGCGTTTCACTGACAACAATGATGAAAAACATCGAAGAAAAGGAAAAACTCGATGCCGCTAACCGCAGGAAAGCACAGGAGGAGCAAGAACAGAAACAGGCAGACAATGCCCCGTCAGCGCCAGCATCACAAAAGGCCGATCAAACAGCCGTCAATGTGATAGCCAACGGCACTCCCCAAACCGCCAGTGGAGATCCAAACCAACCACAACCATTGCCAAAATCCGTCCGACAACTGATGGGCGACACAATGGTGAAGATCGACAATCAGGAACAAGGCGAAAAAAACCAGGAAAGAGATGATTTACAGGGCAGTCAGTACGCAGACGGAAAGGTATCCCCTGTGCTGAACCGCCGATATCTGTTATCTGCGGGAACAGCATTATCCTGTGTGCTCAAAACGAAAATCGTAACCTCTTATCCCGGTATCACAATGTGTCAGTTAACACGAGACGTCTGGTCGGATAACGGCGAAGTGCTTCTTGCCCGTAAAGGAGCATTACTGATCGGGGAGCAGAATAAAGTCATGACACAGGGAGTAGCCCGTGTGTTCGTTAACTGGACAACGCTCAAAGATGAAAATGTCAATGTGCGCATTGGCGCACTTGGCACTGACAGTCTGGGTGCTTCCGGCCTTCCTGCATGGGTCGATAATCATTTTGGTCAGCGTTTTGGTGGTGCATTGCTGCTGTCATTACTTGGTGATGGTTTAGATATTCTGAAAAACAGCACGCAACAAACAGGCTCAAACAGCAATATCACCTACGAAAACACATCTGACGCAACAAAAGAAATGGCAAAAACAACGCTGGACAATACGATAAATATTCCCCCCACGGCATATATTAATCAGGGGACTGTATTGTCTGTTATTGTTCCGCGAAATATCGACTTTTCATCCGTATATGAACTTCAGTAATTCAGTAAAGCAATTGATATGAATAACATCAGAGATACCAGTAATACATCACAACCACGAGATAACAGTAAAACCGCAAGACGATATCTGGATATGACGGGTATCCAGTCTGTTCTTAATATTGAACATGTCACAGAAATATCTGTGAATAAGCCAGGAACAATATGGTTTGAAGGGAAAAATGGCTGGGAATCTAAAGATGCGCCAGACGCGACTTTTGATAATTTAATGACACTTGCCAAAACTCTGACGAACTTATCAAAGATAAAAATACCACTTAGCCATGATAATCCCATTGCATCGGTAGTTCTTCCCGGTGGGGAACGTGGACAAATCATCATTCCACCTGCAACAGAAAATAACAGCGTTGTGATATCTATCCGTAAGCCATCATTAACGCGCTTTACTATAGATGATTATGTCCGAACAGGGCGTTTTGATAATGTCAGGATTGCGACGAAACACGAAGCCATCCTGACTGAACGGCAACGCTACCTGTATGAATTATCCCGGCGTCCAGATGGTCAATCTAAAGCTCGATTTTTAAGAGAGGCAGTTAAAGACCGTCTTAATTTTTTAATCGTCGGTGGGACTGGCTCCGGTAAGACAACTATAGCAAAGGCAATTGCAGATATCTTTCCACCTGAACGGCGTTATATAACCGTTGAAGATGTACCGGAAATGTCTCTGCCGCTGCATCCAAACCATATCCGGCTTTTCTACAAAAAAAATACCGTTGAAGCGAAGGAAATCATTGAAGCGTGTATGCGATTAAAGCCAGATCACATCTTTCTTGCTGAACTTAGGGGTAACGAAGCATGGAGTTATCTGGAGGCGCTTAATACAGGGCATGAAGGCTCAATCAGTACCATTCATGCTAATAATACTTATGCCTCATTTTCACGACTGGCAAGTATTGTAAAACAATCTGATGTTGGTATGACTGTTGATATGGACCTCATCATGCGCACGATAAAAACATCAATTGATGTCATTCTTTTTTTCAACCATACCAGAATGACTGAACTGTATTACGAACCCGAAGAAAAAAATCGTTTTTTGAGCACAATGTAAATTGTGGAGATAACTATGAATGCAAAAAAGATGGGGGGGTTAATTCTCTTCCTGTTACTGCTTCTTGTGGGTGTGCTTATAGCCTCAAACTATCTCGGTGGATACACAGCATTAAGATATTCATCCGTTGATATGTCTTTGCTCAAGTGGGATACATTCCATTCTGTAATCTCAACATTTTCTGGCAACCCACAATATAAAAAACTCGTTTTTATGGCATGGTTTGGATTCAGCGTTCCATTAATATTCTTTGCCATATTCATGTTAATTGTCGTGATTGGGATTATGCCTAAAAAAGTCATCTACGGTGACGCCCGGCTCGCAACTGATATGGACCTGAGTAAATCAGGTTTTTTCCCGGATAAAAAATCACCTTACAAACATCCACCAATACTCATCGGTAAAATGTTCAAGGGGAGATACAAAAAACAATTTATTTATTTCGCCGGACAACAATTTTTAATTCTTTATGCCCCGACACGTTCTGGTAAAGGGGTGGGGATTGTTATCCCCAACTGCGTAAACTATCCAGGAAGTATGGTCATACTGGATATCAAACTTGAAAACTGGTTTTTATCAGCCGGATTCAGGCAAAAAGAATTAGGGCAAAAATGCTTTCTCTTTGCGCCCGCCGGATACGCGGAAACTATCGACCAGGCAATTAAAGGACAGATACGCTCTCACCGCTGGAATCCTCTGGATTGCGTCAGTCGCAGTGATTTACTTCGTGAAACGGACCTGGCAAAAATTGCCGCAATCCTTATCCCGGCAAGTGATGATCCTATATGGTCTGATTCTGCACGCAACCTTTTTGTCGGGTTAGGGCTTTACCTGCTGGATAAGGAGCGTTTTCACCTGGACCAGAAAGCCAAAGGTCATAATGCACCGGACGTCCTTGTTTCCATCAGCGCCATACTGAAAACGTCGATTCCCGATAATGGAAAAGATCTCGCCGCATGGATGGGACAGGAAGTTGAAAATCGTAGCTGGATTAGCGATAAAACAAAATCATTCTTCTTTGAGTTCATGTCAGCACCAGATCGCACAAGGGGAAGTATAAAAACGAACTTTTCATCACCACTGAATATATTCAGCAACCCTGTTACTGCTGAAGCGACGAATTTCAGTGATTTTGATATCCGGGATATTCGTAAAAAACCCATGTCAATTTATCTTGGTCTGACACCGGATGCCTTAATCACTCATGAGAAAATTGTAAACCTTTTCTTCTCATTACTGGTTAATGAAAACTGTCGTGAACTGCCGGAACATAACCCGGACCTGAAATACCAGTGCCTTATTCTCCTGGATGAATTTACATCAATGGGTAAATCGGAGGTCATTGAACGCGCTGTTGGTTTTACAGCAGGTTATAACCTTCGCTTTATGTTCATTCTTCAGAATGAAGGACAAGGGCAAAAAAGCGATATGTACGGTCAGGAAGGATGGACCACATTCACTGAAAACAGTGCTGTTGTGCTTTACTATCCGCCGAAATCAAAAAATGCTCTGGCTAAAAAGATTTCAGAAGAGATTGGGGTGCGTGATATGAAAATATCCAAACGCTCAATATCCAGTGGTGGTGGTAAGGGAGGAAGTTCACGTACACGGAATGATGATGTAATAGAGCGCCCGGTTCTTCTTCCTGAAGAAATTGTGTCTCTCCGGGATAAGAAAAATAAAGCCAGAAATATTGCAATCCGTGAAATTATAACCAGTGAATTTAGCCGACCATTTATTGCCAACAAAATAATCTGGTTTGAAGAACCAGAGTTTAAACGCCGCGTGGATATCGCCCGTAACAATCATGTTGACATTCCAAACCTGTTTACACAAGAAGTCATGGATGAAATAGCAAAAATTGCAGAAATTTATCTCCCTAAAGCTGGAGGAAAAAAAGTCATGGTTGCCGGAGGCAATGTGATTACTAATCCAGACCTTGATAATCACGATAAAACAGACGTATCTGAATAATCCTCGCAATAAAGATACTATTGATTAGCAAAGACAGGATTCTATTATGAGAATAAAACACTCGAATATGATAAATATGAATATGAATATGAATATGAATATGATGAAAGAAGCCATTGATGTTTTGATAAACTCTGAAAAACATATTCTGATTATAGGCGAAACTGGAACTGGAAAATCAACACTTTTAGCAGAATTGCTAATCAATGACACTGACGTTAAATATTTTGATTTCTGTGATATTTATAAACGCCATGAACACCTTCCCCTTCTAAAACACCATTATCTTTGCGATGAAAATTTTGATTATTTTGACTTTTTATCTGCACCTGAAAAAACGTTGGTTCTTAATAGTGTAGCCATCGGTAACAACTTACGGGAATCAAAAGTTGTTCAGTTTATTGTTCGATTTATTAAAACAGCCAGGAAACGTGGCAAACGTCTTATTGTTGTCACGACTCCTTCAGATGGCGGCGTGCAGATACAAAACCTTTTCGACACAGTTATATCGTTAACCCGCTCTCACGATGAAATAGGATGCACAGTTATCATTCCAGTACCGGAGTTAATTAAATATGAATAAAAAATTGCTTTGTTTATTAATATCCTCTTTTTTATTATCAGGCTGTGCAAACTTCAAAAAAATCAATACTAATGAACTTGCAGCCGAAAAAGACGCACAAAAAGCGACTGAATACGCGAAAAAAATTCGTAATAACCCGGTTATCCAGGACTCAACAAAACAATGGATTAATACAACGCCAATTATTGAAAAGCAGGTAAAGCAATCAGCGCCGCCCTGCCCGATTGTGATTAATACTCGTTCAGATATTGAGCTACGCCAGATCGCACAACGCATCACACAAACCTGTCATATCCCGGTACGAATCAGCGCCGATGTCTGGACCTATCTGAACGGTACAGGCACTGGCTCAACACAACAAATGACAGGATCAATTCCAGCACCGGATGCAAATGGAATGGTTCCTCTGGCGTCAGTAGGCAGTCAGCCAGTAAAAGTCTCTTCTGGCGGTACATCACTCCCGGAACTGAATATCTCCGGGCTTCCTGCCCTACTGCAAACCGTATCCTCACGGCTGGGAATATCCTGGAAATACGATAAAGGTCGTATCACATTCTTCTATCTGGAAACGCGCTCATTCCCGATCACATATATGGACAGCAATGTGGCATACAACTCAAAAGTTGTGAGCGGCACAATGTCTTCCAGCGGCAGTACCGGCTCTACCAGCTCTGGCGGTATGACTGGCGACGCATCAAATACGCAAACTACAACCGTGGAAATGAAATCATCGCTGTACAACGACCTGAAAAGCGAAGTTTCCTCAATGCTGACACCAGGCACAGGGCGCATGTATCTGTCCACTGGTTCACTGACAGTAACAGATACCCCGGATGTACTGGACAGCGTTCAGGAGATTGTGAACAAGCGCAATAATGAAATGAGTCGTCAGGTTGTGCTGAACGTTGAAATCCTGAGTATCAAGAAATCAAGCCAGGAACAGGCGGGAATCGACTGGAACGCAGTATTTAATGATGGTCATCTTGGTCTGAGTCTTGGTGGCTCATTTGGTAATGCCGCCGAGAATGTTATTACCAGTGGTGTATCCATCGTGGACGGTAAGCTGGCTGGCTCAAAAGCATTTCTGAAAGCCCTGTCGTCACAAGGCAGCGTCAGTGTCGTAACGCAAAACTCCGCTGTGACTAAAAACCTGACGCCCGTCCCTATGCAAATTGCCAATCAGCAGGGCTTCATTGAAAGTGTCACAACCGATTCCACCGCCAATGTGGGATCATCCACGTCACTGAATGCGGCAACAATAACGACCGGATTCAATATGACTCTGCTTCCATACATTCAGCCGGATTCACAAAACCTGCAATTGCTGTTCTCAATGAGTCTGTCTGACAAACCTACTTTTGAGGTGTTCGAAAGTGGCGGCAGTAAAGCACAAACACCGAATGTGGATTTGAAAACAATTAATCAGACTATTGACCTGAAATCAGGCCAGACAGTTATTCTGAGTGGATTCCAGCAATCAAACCGGAAAACCAGTAAGCAAGGTGTAATAACCCCCTCCTTCTTTGGACTTGGGGGTGGCATTAACAGCGAAGACGGCGACACGATTCTGGTCGTTTTGATTACACCAAATGTGCTTAATTCCGGCTCCAGTGCAGTAATAAAAAATGTGAACTAATTAACTGAAAACTCCCTGAAAAAACACAGGGAGTTTTTTTGGAGGTCACTTTGTCTGAGAATAATCAGAATAACCGGAATTTCACTTCGGTTATTAAAAACAAGCGTGCTTTTTTCTCCGGTCTGGACTGGAAAACGCTTCCTTCAGAAGAAAAGAATGCGCGTACATTCGCAAGAAAAAACGACGCTGAATATTTTCTCTCCTGTCAGTATCAGGATTCAGAAAATGAAACCAAAACGATGGTGGCATTTATCAGAAAAGAGGATCTTCCCACAGGGGCGTCCTCATTCTGGTCACTGGCACTGATGATAAAACCCCTCATCGAACCTGACGGATACGCTATCTGCGAACTCGGTGATCTTTATGGCTTTGTTTCCTGCGTCAATAACGTTCTCGTCAACGATGTTGTAGGTAACAAAAGTCAGATCATGAGTGCTCTGACAACATTTCTTGAGTTTAATGAAACACCAGAACCCGGCTGGAAACTATACCAGCCTGAATCATGGGATATCAGCCAGGCACTCCCCTCACTCACTCTGTCTGCGTTGATTGACGTAAAAAAACCGCCGAAAGAGGCGGCGTTTACTCGCGTATCCCGAAAACGTCAGTTCATGATTTATGGCGGAAGTGCCATTCTGGCCATACTGCTCTGGAACGGGATCACCATGTACCAGGAATACCGGGAAAAAGAAGCTGCGGCAGAAGCTGCACGTCTTCGTCTGGCAAAAGAAATGGCAGACAAACAGGCAATACAGATTGCCCCACCGTGGCAACATTTACCTGAAATAAAACCATTTATTGATAAATGCATTGATAAATGGGATGCACTGCCCTTATCGATCGCCGGATGGCGTTTTGACCTTGCTGAATGCAGCACATCCGGTAATGACGGGCTGTTACGCACATCATATAAGGAACTGAGCGGCGTTACGGTCGAGGACTTCAGCACACGGATACGAGAAATATTCCAGGGGACAACCACAGCAACTTTTGTATTGCCAGAAGGCAGCGCCGGGGGATTTTCTCTTCCTGTCAGTTTTGACGTTTCACCTGATCCAATTACCCCGGACACATTGCCACAGGCAACAGATATTCAGGAACGCCTGACAACATTTGCACAAAAAATGAGGTTAAAACTCACCTGGCAGGAAATTGAAAACACAAAAACAGATGAAGAAGGCCGTCCAATAATTCTCCCGTGGAACGAGTATGAATTAATGATTCAGACCAGCACCCCGCCTTCAATACTTTTCGCTAACTTTCATGAACCTGCCGTTCGCTTCCAGTATGCAGGAATAAAACTGGAAGAAGGAAGACTGAATTATGAGATTAAAGGTGCATTCTATGTTAAAAATAATTAAACCAACGATTATTTCTGTCTGTTTTTTCAGTTCACTTGCTTACGCAACAGAATCTGAAAGCACGCCAAAAGACGAAATAAAATATTCATCTCCGACCATTTTACAGGTAGAGCAGATTCAGGCTGAAACGGTAATTTACGAAGCAAAGCTGGCGCGTCAGAAGGCTGTCAGTGAATTGCGTAATCTTGATTTGAATGGTGTAGCGTCCGCAACGCCAGCAATAACGCCCTCTTCCGGGTATTCTTCTCTTGCAGATACCGATATACCAGCGCAACGTGTAGCCGCTAAATCACTTCGTGTTATTGAAATATTTGGTACACCACAACAAATGTCAGCACGAATTTCTCTCCTGGACGGGTCAGTAACTGATGTCAAGGTCGGGCAAAGTATTCCTGGTACTTCTTATAAGGTGGCATCAATCACCGGTAATGGCGTCTGGATTCAGAATGGTACAGAGAAACGCCAGCTTATTCTTTAATGCTATTGAAAGAGACGACACATAATGTTTTTTTCTGACGCAGACTATCCCGGAAAAGATATTTCTGATGTTGTATACGTCAGTATATCTGAAAAAGACGATAAACCTGTTCATGTTTATATCGCTGATAACAGTAAAGGACAGCGTGCTGTTCAGGCTTATATTGGCACTCTGAATGTTAAATATCCCGGAAAGGTAAATATAACCTGGACCACTCTTGATGTTATCGCATCCCGCTACCAGGACAGCGAAAGAAGGTCTGATTCAAACTCATCACAACACTTAAACAGCAACCAGGAAAAGGTCATTAGCTACCTGGCGAAAGCAAACAACCTGGGAAGTTCCGATTTGCACATCACACCTGGTCGGGACGGTTCCGAGTTCACTTATGTCGAAGCACGCGTGCATGGGGAACTGGAAATTCTGGATGTCATCCCGCGTAAAGAAGGGCTGGAATTGCTGGGTGCTGCCTATTCTGGAATGAGCGATGTTATCAAAGGTACGCAGTTTGACCCGGCAATACCGCAGGATGCACGTATCGCAGAGAATTTTCTGAAGCCTGTAAATCTTTTTGGGGCGCGCTATTCGCATTATCCGTGCGTGGGTGGTGTGTACGCGGTCTTCCGCCTGATTAAAGATGACAGCGAGGATATTCCCACTTTCGAAGAACTTGGCTACATGCCACAACAAATCCAGACAATCAGGCGAATGTTACAACGCCCGGAAGGAATTATCGTTTTATCCGGCCCTACAGGGTCCGGTAAGTCAACGACTCTGAGAACGGCTTCAGAAGCCTATCTGAGCACGTTTGGTTTCAACCATAACGATAATATGCGTCTCCCCCGAAAACGCCTTTTCACCATTGAATCACCGCCGGAGGGCCGCATTCCCGGCGCAATACAGACGGCAGTCAGGGATTCCGTCGATGGCTGGGTTGACGCGATTAAATCCGCTATGCGACTTGATCCAGACGCGATACTGAACGGCGAAATTCGTGATCACGCATCGGCATTAGCAGCAATCAAAGCCTCGATGACAGGCCACCTTCTGTTGACGACCTTACACGCCAACGATGCCCTGAATATTATTGAGCGCCTTGAAATGGAGAATATTCAGGCCAGGCTAATTGCAGATCCTCTTCTGTTTATCGGTCTGCTGAGTCAACGGCTGGTACAAAAACTCTGTCCTTACTGTAAGCGCACTTATGCTGAAATGGCAGACAAACTGAGTACAGAAGAACGGAAACTCATTGAGGAAAATTGCCTGCCGGAACAGGTCCGGTTGCGCAATCTTGACGGTTGCGAGCACTGTTATAAAGGCGTAACGGGAAGAACGGTTATAGCAGAAGTCGTCTCACCCGACGCACGTTTTTTTCAGTTATATCGTCAGTCCGGGCGTCTGGAAGCAAAATCATACTGGCACTATGAACTTGGAGGAATTACCCGTAATCAGCACTTATTACACCTGATTAATCATGGCCTGGTAGATCCGCTGTCCGCACACTTCATATCCCCCATTGACGAAGATAAATACTCAATGCTCCCGGAGGGGACATGGCGATAAAAGATATATTTGAGAAACTCAATTCGATAGAAATTGATTTCTCTGGAATATCCCACTGGCTGGCAAAATACACATTCAGGTATTCCAGAATAAGTTTATATGAAGATTTATCTGGAATGTTAAATGATGGCATAAATGTAAAGCGTGCTCTTACACACCTGATTGATGTAGAAACAGACTACGGGAAGAAAACGGGGTCTTCTGCAACCTACTATATTTGTTGTGAGTGCCTTAATGCACTGAATAACACAGGGGCAATATCTTCAGCATTAAAAAAATATATAAAGGAGGATGAATATCAATTAATATCCAGCGGTGAAATTCGCGGCGACCTTGCGGGAGGGTTAGTTCAGGCCATAAAAATTGTCAGAAGTCGTTCTGAAATGACAATGACTCTTGTTATGTCGATGATTTATCCATCCGTACTGGTTTTTGGTTGTCTGGCAAACATGTATATGGTCCACGATACCATAACACCTGTTTTCCTTTCTCTCGCACCGAAAGAACGCTGGACAAGTTCTATGCGATTACTGACAGATACGTCTGGTTTCCTGATAGAAAACGGAACGTATATTCTCTGCTTCTGCATCGTACTGTTTTTCCTGATCAGATATTCGCTTGCGCGTTATACAGGACCGGGCCGTCAGTATCTTGATTACATTCCCCCCTGGTCACTTTATAAAACATTTAATGGTGTAAGTTTTCTCTTCAACATGGCCTCCATGTTAAGTATTGATATTCCCGTTGCAAAAGCACTGGAAAGGCTGGAGAAAAACAGCACTCAAAACAGATGGCTACTCGAACGAATAAAAGAAATCAGGAGATATGTTTTACTTGGACAGTCACTTGCAATGGCAATGAAAAGTTGCGGTTATGACTTCCCATCGAAATTATGCATTAACAAACTATTACTTCATTCTGAAAATGCTGACAATGCATTGATGATGTCTAACTATGCTGATAAATGGCTGGAGGAAGCAAAAGGAAAAGTCAAATCAACAGGAGTCTGGATAACTGTAGTATCCGCATTAATTGTTTTCGCATTTATTGTCATGATGATTACTGCTCTCTACGATGTCAGTAACGTCCTGCAACACTAATCCCTAATATATTCTTTTCAACCCCTCATTAAACAAGGAGTTATTTATTATGTCTTCTATTAATTTTTTAAATATGCGTTCTGTTTTATCTTCTTTTTCTGCACATCGTAGAAAAGAAAAAGAACAGGACAAAGGGGCAACACTGATGGAAGTGTTATTGGTTGTTGGTGTTATTGTTGTACTTGCAGCAAGTGCATATAAACTCTATTCAATGGTACAATCCAACATTCAATCATCCAATGAACAAAACAATGTCCTGACAGTGATTGCCAACATGAAATCACTGAAATTCCAGGGGCGTTATACTGACAGTAACTATATTAAGACTCTCTACGCGCAAGGATTACTGCCATCCGATATGATCGCAGATACAACTGGCGCAAGCGCGAAAAACCCGTGGGGCGGCTCCGTTACAATCACCACCTCTTCGGATAAATACTCCTTCAATGTTGTAGAGGCCAATGTCCCACAGAAAAACTGCATGGCAATGGTAAACGCCCTGCGTTCTTCCAGCGCAATCTCCAAAATTAACAACACTTCCACATCAACCGTCAGTGCAGCAACTGTTTGCGCATCTGACAGCAATACGCTGACCTTCAGCACTGATTCCTGATTTTTCATGTGCATCGGATAAGCGCCTTCGGGCGCTTATTTTTTCCATGTTTAAGGAGGAGTATTGTGCGTTCTGTTCTTTATATCCTGCTATCATGTATTTCATCATTAATCTTTTCATTGCAACCCGCATATTCAGCGACAACGACCCGATTTGATGCCTGCTTTGCACAAGCCGGGCAACGTTACCTGATTGACCCCCTGCTTCTGAAAAGCATTGCCACTGTAGAAAGTTCACTCATACCAGACCGGATAAATCACAACAAAGAAAAAGGAAAAATATTAAGCACCGATTACGGACTAATGCAAATTAATTCATCACACATCCCTAACCTGAAAAAACTTGGCGTAATAAAAGACAAATCAGAGCTTATTGATAACCCCTGTCTCAATATACAGATTGGCGCGTGGATTCTGGCAACACATTTTCAGAAATGCGGCATAAACTGGAGTTGTCTTGGCAGTTATAACGCTGGTTTCAAAGAAAGTAACGAACAGAAAAGAATCAAATACGCACGCTATGTCTACAATAAATACATGGTAAGGTAACTTATGCTAAACAGCATATTTAATACGGCGATACTTTGCTGTGCAAATATCGTCTGTCAATGCTACGCCTACAATGAAGTTAAATTCCGTTTAAATAAACTTAATGTATCTTATAAAACCGGAGCAGAGAAATATTACTGCCTGATACTGACAACGCTTGCCGTTATGTATCTTTCATTAAATCAGCTATCACTGATTCAATCTATAATAGTGATTATTTTCTATGCTTTCCTTACATTAATGGCCTGTATAGACCTTCTTTCATTTCTACTACCACGCCTTTATACCGTGACATTTATCTTCTCCGGCCTGTTATATCAGACATGGAATAACAATATATTGTCTGGTTTGTTTTGTGCAATACTGATGTTCTTCATTATGCTGTTTGTAAGACTTTACTTTGCATATAAAAACGGAACGGAAAGTTTCGGCATGGGAGATGTGCTACTTATTGCAGGAACTGGCGTATGGTTTCCAACGCCTGAGATTGCCTGTTCAATTGTATTTATTGCCGTTATCGGCGGAATTATTTTCTTCACTCTTGGCGGATTAAACAAGCAAAAAAAATATATCCCATTTGGCCCATTTCTTTGTGGCGGAATGTTTGTTTACTCACTCGTACCGGGAATATTATTCTGAGGATTAAGAGCAATGAAAAAGACAGATAAAGGTGTATCTCTCCTTGAGGTATTGCTTGTCATCGGCATAATGGTGATGGTTATCCCTAAAGTTTATGAAAACATTGAAAACCATCTGAATAATGTTCGCTGGCAGAATGCAGCAGAACACGCAAATACCTATAACACCGCTGTTCGTAATTATGTTGCTGACAATGCATCAACACTACTTGCTGGCTCTTTACCCAAAACAATCACGCCAGCAACACTCATTCAGAAAGGCTATCTGAAATCTGGTTTTTCTGAATCCAATTTTGGACAAAGCTACATTACCGGTATTGCAAAGAACAGCAAAACATCCCGTCTGGAAGCCCTGACCTGTAGTAATGGCGGTCAGTCCCTGTCAGAAGCCGGAATGCGCTCGGTAGCAAGCATGATTGAAGGGCTTGGCGGCTACATCAACAGCAGCAAGCAGGCGATTGGCGCGGGTGGCGGCTGGTCTGACACGCCTTCAAATTACGGGCTGAACTGCGCGACCGGGCATATTGCAATGGCACTTGTTGGCGCTGATTTGCAGGAAAGCGACCGTTTATATCGTTACTCCATAACCAATCGTCCCGACCTTAACAGGATGCATACGGCGATTGATATGAACAGCAACAATCTGAACAACGTCGGCACTTTAAACGGCAACGCCGCCGCGCTCTCCGGCGATATCAGCGCACGTAACGGTACGTTCTCTGGCGCAATTTCAGGAAATACAGCCACAACCAACGGCGATATCACTTCGAATAATGGCTGGCTGGTCACAAAAAACAGCAAAGGCTGGATGAACAGTACCTATGGTGGCGGCTGGTATATGTCCGATTCGTCCTGGTTGCGCAGCGTGAATAATAAAGGGATTTATACTGGCGGCCAGGTAAAAGGTGGAACTGTACGCGCTGATGGACGCCTCTATACAGGCGAGTATTTACAGCTTGAAAAAACAGCAACGGCTGGCGCTTCCTGCTCCCCTAACGGGCTTGTAGGCCGCGACAGTACAGGGGCGATACTTTCGTGCCAATCCGGTGTGTGGAGAACTTCCGGTTCCTCTAACGGTAGTTACAGTAATCTTGGATCACACCGAGGATCATTTACTGGTCGCAATACGGGAAGTGGTACGCTGTTTGTTTACGCCTCTGGAGGGAATGGTGGTTCCGCCGGGGGAGATTGTGCTAACACATCCAGATTGCAGGGATACGTTGCAGGGGCATTGATTAGCACAAATGCGAGCAACAACCCATCTTATGGGAAGACAGCATTCATCTCTTTTGCTGTCCCTGCTGGCGCAACTTATCAGATCACCTCTTATCCGGCCCAAAACTACTCTTGTGGCTCAGGGGTATTTTCAGTATTTGGATACCAAACTTAATTGAGAGTTACACAGGACGCAATACAACCTGTCTTGTGCTCGTATTTGTACCATTTTCGTGAACCAGATGGACTCTCGACTACCTGGCAGTAATGAGAATCCTCAGCATTTCCCATTCTGGCAATGGCACAAAAGTCAAATTGCCCCAAGTAACCAGTGCTGGAAAGTTGAGTAACCTTGAGCTTTCCACCTAATGCCCTCCACACACCGGATTGGCCCCCCTATTTCTATGATTAATCAATACATACTGCATCACAACGATAACTAGCTATTGAAGGTGGGTAAGCTGTTAGTTGCCAGTTTGATCCGGATTTAGATAACGAGCATTCTGAATAATCGTTTGAATTATGGAAACCCGTTGCTCTTACATGGGATAATGCGCAAAAAGTATGCTGCCCCAAGTTTGACTGAGAGTATGGGAAATTAAGCTGATAGGAGGAGACTTTCCCTATGCCTCCTCCTTTTTTCCACACACCGGATTGGCACGGTGATATTGCATTTCGAAGCAAGAATCTCTACCTTCCCCCCTTTTTTGTCTGGAGGGGATATGTTTCAGAAAATCAAAATTCGCAAAATGACAATCAGCCGGGCGCTGGACAAATACCTGAAGACAGTATCCATCCACAAAAAAGGCCATCTACAGGAGTTTTATCGCGTAAATGTGATTAAACGTCACCCTATTGCTGAACGCTATATGGATGACATTACCACTGTTGATATTGCCAATTATCGGGATCAACGGTTGGCGCAAATTAACCCACGAACGGGGCGTCAAATAACCGGAAACACCGTCCGTCTTGAACTTGCCCTGTTGTCATCATTATTCAATATCGCCCGTGTGGAATGGGGAACATGCCGCATGAATCCTGTCGAACTGGTCAGAAAACCCAAAATCAGTAGCGGGCGCGATCGTCGCCTGACTTCAGGAGAAGAACGCCGACTTTCGCGGTATTTCAAAGAAAAAAATCAGGCTCTTTACGTCATTTTTCATCTGGCGCTGGAAACAGCAATGCGACAAGGTGAAATCTTGTCATTGCGTTGGGAACACGTCGATCTGCAACATGGGGTAGCTCATCTTCCAACAACCAAAAACGGTGCTCCACGCGATGTTCCGCTATCCAGGAAAGCCCGTAATTACCTGCAAATGCTGCCGACACAGCTTAACGGTAATATTTTTTCTTATACCTCTTCGGGATTCAAAAGTGCCTGGCGAACAGCACTTCAGGAACTGAAGATAGAAAACTTGCATTTTCATGACCTCCGTCATGAGGCTATCAGCCGATTTTTCGAACTTGGTACATTGAACGTCATTGAGGTTGCCGCTATTTCAGGCCATCGCTCCCTGAACATGTTGAAACGATACACACACCTTCGGGCTTATCAACTTGTCAGTAAACTCGATGCCCGACGCAAGCAAACCAGCAAAATCGCTCCCTATTTTGTTCCCTACCCGGCAACGGTCGAGAACAGAAACGGGCAAGTCGTTGTGACTCTGAGTGATTTCGACCTGGAAACAAGCGCAGCCACAAAAGAACAGGCCATATTTCATGCCAGCGTGTTGCTGCTACGAACACTGGCACAAGCCGCCCAGCGAGGAGAACGCGTCCCTACTCCTGGCGAACTTCCTACAAACATTGATGAACGGGTAATGATTTGTCCATTAACAAATTAGAGGATTCACTTATGATAGAACAACTACAGAGTGATTTTTTATTCTGGATATTTATTTACTTCCTGATAGTAGGTTTGCTTATCAGAAACATTCATCTTACCAGAAAAATTAAATCCATCGAAAAAAACAAAATGTTCCCAGCGGAGGAATATGCTGTCCTGGACATTGAACAGCATATGTCCAATAAATATATTGGGCGGCTAGTAACCCGTTTTATGAAGAGAACTAATGGTGCACCTTTGTTAATTGTGTTTCCAGAATACGATAAAGGAGACAACAATGAAGACAAAAATTCTCCACCATTCCAACTTGGAAAACTAACATCCAACATCAACAATATTAAAGAAATTTATTCCAATGATGACTTAAACTGTTTTCTGAATAATATTTCGGCACAAAAAAATTTATATACAACGCACTCTGGACCTAGCCAGGCATGGATTGAACATGCATATCCTTTGCAACAAGTAACTATTCTCTTACAAGGCACTCGTCATAGTGAAAGGGAAGATATAATCAGTCAACTTGAGATTATTCTTTCCAGACTAAAAAATGGAGAAAATACAGGTTTTGAGCATGACGATGATTTTGGATATTCATTTCAGTATGATGCCGCAGCAGTAGGAAAATCATCATTTTTCGATGAAGCGGCAGGAAGAAAATAAGAATAACGCTCTATCCATTGCACAGACAAATTAACGTTAATCTTTTATGAAAATCTTATTAACAATATTTATTTATCTGCTTACCGCTTTTCAGTCTGCAAATGCAGGTGGAATACCTTATACATTTAACCAGAAAATTCTTCAGGGGAAAGTTATTCGCGTTCTCGATGGCGACACCATAGAAATTAAAACACTACCCGCAAAAATTGTTGTGTATGAAGTTCCGATCCGAGTCCGATTGATAAACATCGATGCCCCTGAAAAGAAACAACCTTTTGGACGCTGGTCAACTAGTCAGCTTAAAACTCTGGTTGCAGGTAAACAGGTGACAGTCTCTTATTCACATAAAGACCGCTACGGACGCATTATCGGTCATGTGTTCACGACGAACGGCACGGATGCCAGCCGCTTTATGGTTCAGTCTGGCGCTGCATGGGTATATGAACGTTACAACGTGGATGAGTCATTACCGGCTCTGCAACGGGAAGCGCAGGAACAAAAACGTGGTTTGTGGGCCGATGCAAATCCGGTTCCACCGTGGGAATGGCGTATCAGAAATTAAGGGGGCAAGAAAATGCATTCTTCTTTTGGTTTGCCATGATTCTGTCTTTTTATCTTTGTGCAATATTAAAGGCTTCTTTTTAACAGGGGGCGGCATGTATGTAATTAATCAACAGACAAGGGACAATAATATTCTTACGTTGCATGATGTTTTTAAAATCTATCAAAATACAGGGGGGCTTCGTCTTGTAAAAACAGAGGAGAATGAAAAGTACATCTCCATTATCATTTGTGGCGTTTTTCGTATTAGAAAAAACAAAAAGAATAACAAAATCACTTTGTGGGGATACAAGCTAAGAGATAAGCACACTGGGGTATGGACCAGAAGAAATTCATTTCCTGGTAAGATTTTTTTATTCTGGTCTAAAAAATCTGCATACGACATGGACGACTGGTTAAAATATGCGATTAGCTACATCATCAAATCATTGATTGAGGCTGGATATTCAATTGAAGACAAACTCTATTTGTTACGCATTGGAGAGGAAGAGGAAAACAGTGAGAGTCGTTATATTTCCACACTATATCCATCCAATGTATATTACTCATATGAGTATGGAATACATGACATTGTTCATTGCCTTGGTAAAATAGCATCATTCAACTACCCCTATAATACACGATATATCAGCAGACATATTTTACTCGCAGAGATAAAAAACAAAATTTATCAGAGAGCATTAAAAATTATAGGGGTGGATAATGAATTTAATGCTTCAAAAGCATTGAGTAAAGCTATATGGATAATGGTAGATAAAAAGATATTTGCACAATATGCCAGAGCTTCACATTGTTCGATAGCTTACAATTCAATTCGTCAGGCATTATTTGAGGACTATCTGGATTTTTCAAAGCGAATCCATATTGTGAATGATATGGATTTTTTCGGATTGTGGCCTATGGTTGGTCGTCTAAGACAACAACATAAAAATGGTCAGTTTATACTATCTGGAAAGACAAAAGAGTTATATGAAAAAATCAGTTTTCCCTGCAAACTTAGTTATGGTGAGTTCAGAAGTTTACGACATGTTAGTTTGTCATTAGTATATGCTTTAAATGATAAACATGATAATGCATCATTCAGATTTACAGTCAGATTATTACGCCATCCACTTATCAAGAACTATCCTGTGAGAGCAATTTACTGGATTATCGATTATATTAGCATTCGAGCTTACTCAGAAAAAGAAAATGATATTTATCGTATATGCTCAAAATGGCTAGAATATCATCGTGATTTATTTAAAAACATTGGCTTTTATGACCGTAATACTGAATCCAGGCAAACATCACGCTGGGAAATGGAAACGAATCAGTTGTGTCATGCAATTGACTGGTTGTTAGCAGAAGAACGGTTAATTCATAAAAACCAGGAGTGGCCTTCTTTCTGGAGACTATCTGATGAATGGACGCGACAAGTGAAGAATAACGTTATTCCCGTAATCCCAAAATGGAAAGGAACTGGGATAAACTGGCAGAAAGTTGATAACGGTGTAAATGAATTAATTACATTTGATGCTCTGTGTCAGGAAGGTCAGGAGATGGAACATTGCGTTGCCAGTTATGCAGACTGGTGTGCATCTGGAGAATATATTGCAATTTCAGTCCTGATGGATAATGAAAGAGCCACTCTTGGACTTTCACGAAAAGAACATGATTTAACCTATCAGTTTGACCAGATGAGAGGTATTCGTAATCAGGCTGTTTCCAGAAACATGCTAATTAAAGGCAGGCATATTTTAAAAATAATCAACTCATCACTAAAAAGATAATGAGTCATCGCATCTCATTACAGCACCGATGACTGGGTGTTTATTCTTTCTGAATACAAAAACTGACTGAAAGATAAGGAAAGAAAGTTTTCTTACCTGTTTGTCTTACGCAATGGTGAACTGGTTCACCATGAGGTCAACAAATCAGAGCTTCTTTGAGAGGTTTAACATGCAATATGCATTGCTTGATGGATTTGAACGAAAGTTTTTGCTGGATGCTCTTGAATTCGGTGTTCTGAAGGACTGGAAAGAAAATCCGGTAAAAGAACTTCCTGATATTGATGAATCTGCTCACCCCTTCCATGTCTGTTATGGTGGATATTTATTAAATCCTGGTGTTTCAGATTCAGATATTAGCAGAAAAATAAAAGACCAGACAGGATTCTGGCTGGCAGCTATTGATGATACCCGCATGGATTGTCATTCAATAGCTTATTATGATATTCACACACTCCCTCTGATTTCGTGTGGTCATCAAAAGATAGTTCCTTTTGCCGCGTTAATAAAAGCTGATGAATGCATCATTTCAAAAATTTCTTCGTATTCTGGTTTTGCCGTAACAGCCTTTTTGAGAATTAAAGACCAGGATATTGCAACTAATATACTTAACCGTGAGGGGATTTTTGCTTTTAATGGCTGTGAACGCAGATTCAGACATCCAGTAAGTGAAGATAACTGGCAACAGGCAGTATCAGAAGAACGTGCTATCCGTTGTGCCAAAAGATTAATTCAATGTAAAGGATAACAAAATGAAACTTTTTATCGCAGAAAAACCCGCAGTAGCGAATGATATTGTTAAGGCGCTTGGTGGCAATTTTACCCGTCATGATGGCTGGTTTGAAAGTGATAATACTATTGTGACTAACTGTTTTGGTCATATTATCGAATCACAGCCCCCCGAAAACTATAATCCTGAATACAAAGAGTGGAAGATTGAAACACTCCCTTTGCGTCTTTATCCCGTAAAATACCAGCCAGTAGAAAGCGCCGCAAAACAAGTTAAAACGATTATTGAGCTTATCAGGCGTGCCGATGTGACCGAAATTATTCATGCTGGCGATCCAGATGACGAAGGACAGCTACTTGTCGATGAGGTCCTGGAATATGCAGGCAACACAAAACCCGTTAAGCGCGTTCTGATCAACGACAACACCCTTCCGGCAGTGAAAAAGGCACTGGCAAATCCCAAAAATAACCGTGACTTCAGAGGACTCTATCTCAAGGCTCTGGCGCGTTCTGTAGCCGACGCGATATACGGTTTATCCATGACGCGTGCTTATACGATCCCGGCACGGGCTAAAGGCTATAAAGGGACACTTTCGGTCGGGCGTGTTCAGACGCCTATTCTTGGCCTGATAGTAAATCGCACCCGTGCCAACAAGAATCATAAATCCAGTTTCTACTACACCATGACCGGGCATTTTCAACGCGGCGTTGATGTTATCAGGGCGAACTGGAAACCTGGTGAGTTCGCACCACTGACAGACCGTAAATTACTTGATAAGGCGTGGGCGAATGGAACAGCGGCTTCCCTTGCAGGAAAACCAGCGACAGTTGAAGCAGCAGCAACAGACGATAAAAAAACGGCTGCGCCATTGCCCTTTAACCTGGTCCGGCTTCAGCAGTACATGAACAAGAAGTTCAAAATGACGGCACAACAAACGCTGGATATCACACAGCAGCTACGTGAAAAATACAAAGCAATTACTTACAACCGTTCAGATTGCTCATATCTTTCTGATGAACAATTCAGCGAAGCACCACAGGTTCTCGATGCCCTGAAGTCAGTATTCGATCAGCCACTGGACGTTGATTCGACACGTAAAAGCAAGGCGTTTAACAGTGCGAAAGTGACTGCGCATACGGCGATAATCCCGACCGTTAACGTACCGGATGTAAACGCGCTGAGCAGTGACGAGCGCAATGTTTACCTGGCAATCGCACAACACTATCTTGTTCAGTTCATGCCTGAAAAAACATACCAGGAAGTATCCGTTGCCATTCAGTGTGGTGATGAGTCGTTTTATGCCCGTGCCAGGAAAACAACAGACAGCGGATTTGAAGCGTTTCTTGGTGAGGAAAATACCGGGGATGAGGAATCAGAAGCCGAAAATGATGATTCCGCTTTTGATCTGCTCTGTAAAATTCGCACAGGAGAAACAGTGACGACAAAAGAAGTGGTTGTGAATGAGAAGAAAACAACGCCACCGCCATTATTCACCGAAGCCACTTTACTTGCCGCGCTTGTTCGTGTCGCAGATTTTGTCACTGATCCAGTGATTAAAAAGTTACTGAAGGATAAAGATCGGGATAAAAAAGACGAACATGGCGGTATTGGTACGCCAGCTACGCGGGCTTCCATATTGGAAACACTGAAAAAACGGAACTATATCACCCTGGAAAAAGGAAAACTTATTCCGACTGATACCGGGTATGCGCTTATTGATGCTCTGCCGGATATAGCTGTTAATCCAGATATGACGGCATTATGGGCGGAAAAACAGACACTCATTGAAAACGGAGAAATGACCATCGAACAGTTCGTTGACGAACTGTACAATGATCTGATACCGATGATTAGTAATGCGAACAGTGCTGAAATAAAAGTTGCCCCCAGCGCGCCGTCTGGTCAGTCACAACGCCTGCCCTCTCCTTGTCCTTCCTGTGGTAAACAGATTGTTATCAGACCAAAAGGTTATTTCTGTACAGGATGTGAATTTAAGATATGGAAAGATTTCTGCGGCAAATCATTAACCGATAAACAAATTGAAACGTTAATAACAAAAGGAGTTACAAGTGAATTGAAAGGTTTCATTAGTCAAAAAACAAACAAAGAATTTTCAGCAAAAGTAAAACTGGTTGACAAAGCAACCGGGAAACTGGGATTTGAGTTTACACAAAAAAGTAAGAAATAAATCCAGCAGTAGAAATCAAACATCGTTGTAGCTACTATAGGACAAGGATGTTCTTCAGGAATTGTACAATGAAAACAAAACAAGACTGGCTCTTTCAGTTAAGACGTTGCTCAACACTCGACACACTTGAAAAGATTATTGAAAAAAACCAAAACAGCCTCCCTCCTTCTGAGCTTGAGTCGTTTAATGCCGCCGCCGATCACAGGCTTGCAGAACTCACAATGAATAAACTCTACGATAAAATCCCCCCATCCGTCTGGAAATATGTATATTAGTTCTCATCTATTAATATTAGATTTTTGATCGACACAAACATCAGCAATCCCTATACACCTTTCATAGAATGAATTGAACCCTGTATATAGCCCGTCTGAAATGGATATCTGGCAGGCTATCTTAATAGTGTTATAGGTGATGTGAATGTTTTTCCACATGATCACTCTTTTTCTGTTCTTATCACTATTGATACTCCTGATAAGGATATTCTCCGCCAGACTAATAATTCCGGCTGTGGGCGTGTTTCTGCCAGTATCATCACTCTGGATGGGATTTCATATGCTCACAGAAAATGAATCCTGGACAGTTTTGTTGGTTCTTATACTTATAGACTGGATTAAATCATGAAAGAATACGAAAAAGCGGCTTTAATATATTCCTTAAAGGAAAGCAATACATTAGTTCTTCGGATTATACTCATCTCTATTTTAGTTGTCGGGGTGATTTCAGGCGCGGTATACTTATATAACTTAGCGATCTCGTTGTTTGATTCAAACCCGACGTCTGTGCAATTCACCGTTTGCGGAGTAGGCTGTTTTATTGCTCTATTACTTCAATGGATATCTAATGTTGATGCAAATTACAGAGAAAGAATTGGGGAGCAACCAAGTACAATAAAAAACATTGTACAATATTTATTTGCAGCCATTATTATCATTAGTTTCATTACAATGGCATTAACAGCCTCATTAGTCTTAAAAGACTCGTCCAACATATGGCTCAACATTACTTTTATTGCATTATTACTGTCCATTTTTGTAGCTGTTATTTCTGTTTGGGGTTGATTTTTTTTCCTTGAATTGTTCACCCTTCTTAAAAAACACCCACGCAAGCCCTGCCGACATCGCCCACGCAAGCATCATCGACACCACCGTATGGCTCAAAAAATGATCGCCAATAATCATCTTATAGCAGCCCATCGCCCAGCCCAATGCCATCACCACGATGATGATCGCACCACGACGGCGGCGCAAACTTGGCGCAAACGCAAAGGCAAACAGCGCAAATCCGCTACTGGCATGCGCCGCAGGAAAGCACTTATCAGGAATGGTGTTACGCATACTATCAAGCATCGGCAAATACGGCAGCGTACCATCAAAAATCGTCAAATGCACAGGGCAGACCACATGAGTATATGCCTTCAATGACGCGACAACTGTCGGCACTAGGATCAAAGTCAGCACCAGATACGCAAGCTCACGCACGCGAAATTTTGTCACTGGGACAAGCCACTTGGCAGTGATAGCATTGCCCTTTTTCTCATGATAAGCACGGCAAATGGTCGCAACCAGCAAGTAGATCAGCATCGCCATCAGCAGCTTTTTTAGTCCAGAATACAGTAGCAAATCTGGCAAAAAAGCTTGCTTGGCAACCATCCAATGCCCCATACCCAGATAAAACCAATCAGCGACCATCAGATCAATCTGACTGTGCTCAAGGGTCAGCGTGGCAACGATCGCCATGACAAGAGCGATACTCATCTCAGCAAGTAGGCGTTTATTTGATAAATACGGCATAACAAACCCCACCCCACCGCCCATAATACGAATGGAGTGTGCGGTGGGTTTGGAAAAAATACAGGGAGAAATCAGCGGATGAATGCGGTGCGGTCTTTGACTTTGTCCGCGGTGACATCAAACAGCTTTAATAATGTCGGCGTGATCGCGTCATGGGTCAGGACGGTATCGGTTGCCATTGGCGTGATGCCAGTTTGCTTATCCGTCCAGAAAAATGCAGGCACACTGCGCTGTTCTTTTGGTGCAAAGGCATTTGGCATACCATGTAGATAGACACCGTTCTCACCCAGACTTTCGCCATGATCGCTGACATACAGCATTGAGACATCATAGGCATTGCTGTGCGTCTGCAGCCACTGGATACTTTGAGCGATGAAATCATCGGTGGCAAGCAAGGCATTGTCATAAGCATTGATCAAGGACTGATGTTCGCACTTGGCAAGCTCATTACCTTCACACACTGGCGTGAATTTGGCAAACTTTTCATCATATCGCTTAAAATACGCAGGCCCGTGATTGCCCATTTGGTGCAGCATGATCAGCATATCTTTGCCGTTATTGGCAGCGACAAAGTCATCTAAGCCAACGAGCATACCGACATCGCGGCATTCGTTATAAGGATTGGTGTTGCAGATGGCGTTGTTGGTCGCGGATTTATAATCGGCAAATTGCGCTTTTGGCAGCTTATCCATCACGCCTTTTGAGTCCGAATTATTATCACGCCACAAGATACTTACGCCCAAGCGATCCAGCGTATCCAGCACATTTTCTTGGTATTTGGCGGTATCGACATCATACTCATCCGCGCCCAGATAGCTGAACATACACGGCACAGAATACGCCGTCGATGTGCCGCACGATGTGACATTGCTAAAATTGGTCACGCCATCGATCTTGGCAAGCTGTGGGAAAGTATCGCGCTCATAGCCATTGAAGCTGACATGATCGGCGCGTGCCGTCTCACCGACGACGAACACCACTAGGCGTGGCTTACGCATATCAGGCTTGGTTGCTTGTACCGCGTCTTTGGCGTGATAAATGGTATCTTTTGGCGCACTGGCTTTTTTATACTCAATACTGGCAAGCTTACCCACCGAGTAGATTGGCATGATCGGATTGACATAGCTACGCAGCGGCTTATGCACGCGAAAGAAACTGGCATAATGACTGCTGAACGCCACCACAGGCAGTAAAATCAGCGCAAGACTTGCCACGATCAAGCCCAATCGGCGCATCAAACCCTTGCCCCAAGTCGGATAATCCACCTTAACAAAAGCCACAAGCAAACTTGGTAGCACACCCAAACCAATGATACGCATGATAAACGCTGCGTTTAATAGATCCTTGGTCTCGGCTTGGTCGGTCTGTAGGGCATTTTGGAGCATGGTCGTATCATAGACCGTGCCATAAGTGTCAGTAAAATAACTGGTCACCGCGCCCATGATTAATAGCAAAATCAACACAGGCTTTAGCACATAGCGATACGATGATAACAGCGTGGTGATCAGTAGCATCGCGCCAAAGAGCACGACAGCGATCGTCAGCACAAAGCCGAGATTGTCCGCGATGGGATAGGTTTGGCTGATTTTATCAAAAAAGGTAAGATTGGCGGTCGCGGTCAAGAAAACGGCAACACTCGCCACAAGAACAAACGGACTGACCGAGCGTCGGTACCACACAGAAGTATGCTGCATCATGAGAAACTAATCAAAAAATAAACGGTGGGATAATTGTGGCAATTATACTGCAATTTTTTAAGAAATCCAGTACAATTTATCTGATATAAAAAATTATGCGATACAGAAATATTTCAGAAATTTTATTAGGCAATCATTGCGCAATCCCATACTGAATATACACTTGAGAGTATTTATAATTTGTATCTTAAAAAGCCCGAAAACCGGGCTTTTTTCTTAATTAGTGCATGTCCTGTGAATTGTCACGCTGTTGCTGCAATTCCAGATGTTCTTCTCTGGCCTGGACAAATTGTTTTCCAAGAGCATCTTCTGCCATTTCACGAGTGAATCCGTGATTAAGCAAATCGGATTCGGCCTTCTCCCTTTCGAACTTCAGTCCTTCCCCTCTGAACTTGTCCTCAAAGCGATCAATTGCCTCAAGAATCTTGCCGTCTTCCGGCGTGCAATCCCGTCCCTGTGCTTTCTCAATTTCATGACGCTCCACGCGTTCAGCATTTTTCATTACAGCGTCAATCCCCTGAGAAATATGTTCAGACTCGACGCGATAAATGACAGTATCGCGCTTATTGAGATCATGTAGCTCGCATTCAACCCGGCCCCACTCAATAGCATCCTTGAGAGAGCTGAAATCTTTTATTTCAGCATTCAGGCCTTCATGTGTTGAGAAATAGACATAATCCTTCTGTTGTTCCAGTTTATTCACATTTTCAATAGCCCTTGTACTGAAATGGATACCTGTAATTACCGGAACACGAGCCGATGTTTGGTCCCCCGTTAAAACTTCAGAAGGTGTTTTTCCAGTGATCGCGGCAAATTGCTGCTCCGTAACATCCACTCTGGCAACTGCATCACCACGCTCTAAGCCATGCTTACCAGCGACCGCAAGGTGATAAAGACCACCTTCCCCCCTGGTAATTTCCGCCTCCACAACGATATCCCCATTGCAGGAACTGAACTGAGAACGGTCTTTAACCAGGAAGTTTTCAAGCCCGGAGATCATATGCTCGTTAGCTGAAATACTGGCGAGTATCTCTTCTGGTGATTCTCTGGACGAATCCCCCGCCTGTTCCATCACTGCCATATTAGCGTCATTAACAGCGTCCTTAATTCCTTTAAAGGCGATTTCTTCTCTTGTTACAGGTGTGATTAAGATATCATCCTGGTTAAGCCCGTGCTCCTGAAGCATCTTATTTTTATATTCAGATGCGTCGTGCAATGACTCAAAAGTCTTAATATCTTCACTAAACTCATCCTTCGAAAAAGAAACCGCATACACTGGAGTACGGTATTCTTCATATGAATTGGCAATTATTTCAAATGGCCTATCAAACGTTACTAATGCCCCCTCTGGATAAGAGGATAATTCATCGGTTGAGACAGTTTTAGACATAAGCACAACAGTATCAAAACCATCACCATTTAAATAATTGCTTTCATATTTTTCTATTGCAGAAGATTTGCTTTCCTCATAACACTGAATAGCCGCATCTTTAGAATGAAAGACGATACCTTCATTCAAATCATGGAAGCGACTAAAGTTTATACAATAAATTTCCTGTTTATTATGCACCTGCGCAGTAGCCTGATCGTGTTGAGTAGTAAGCTGCTCCTGAATCAGAGCCTGTGTTCTGTCAATACCTAACTCATTCACAATTTTGCAAAATTCTTTTGCGTCGTTTTCATTATCAAAACTGGCAACGTCAAAAATATCATCGCTGTCTCCAGGTACATGTCCCAGCACTTCCCAAATCTCATTTTCATCGCTATCCAGAGATTTCAAATAGCCAAATTCACCATTTGTGCCTTTACTAAGCATCTGTGAATCCAGGGTGTTTGCCCTGGTAATAACACCAGGATCATATGAAGATGTGGCCTGCGCTGCGACCTGTGCTTGCTCTGTGGCCTGTGCCTGCTCTGTGGCCTGTGCCTGTTCGGTAGCCTGTTCCTGTTCGGTAGCCTGTTCCTGTTCGGTGACCTGTTCCTGTTCGGTGGCCTGTTCCTGCTCTGTAGCCTGTGCCTGCTCTGTAGCCTGTGCCTGTTCTGTAGCCTGTGCCTGCTCTGTAGCCTGTGCCTGCTCTGTAGCCTGTTCCTGTTCGGTGGCCTGTTCCTTCAATGCATCACCTTTCTCTATTCTGGATTCGGACTCCTGGCTATTTTCCTGTGTTTCCACCTGCTCAAACTTATTACCCTGAAGTTCTGCTTTTAATTCCAGCATCATCTGTTGATACTGCTCCGGGCGTAAAATAATCTTCATGTCCTGCTCTGCGGCAACTTCAGCGCACATTTTTTTGAAATCTTCAGAGCCGGTAAGTTTGAGTACACCACCAAACTTTTCCCTGGAATACTCAAGCATTATTCCGATCTCTTCTTTTGAAGGATTTTTACCCGCAACGACAAAGTTCCCTTTGTCGGTAAAGACAGGCTTTTCCGATTCCTGATCGCGATAAACAATCCTGGAATCCTGCTTATCCATCACAAGATCTTTTAGTTTGGAGTTAACCTTTTTCGCCTCTTCTAAGCGGCGCTGGGAATCCACCGCTTTCTGAAGCGAAAGTTCGGGTTCGTCAGCAGAAATGGCGTTGATTTCATCGAAGTTGAGATAGCTTTTGAGACGTTCAAGGGCTTTCATTTCATCTTTATCCTTATGCCAGTCAGCATGATATTGACGAATTATGTGTCGCCCCTCTGTGTCGAGTTCAGAAAGACGCTCAAGTGTGGTTAGTTTTTTGTAAACAATCACACCCACGGCAATATCACGCTGTTCACGTGGTATTAACTTCAACTCGCGTCTCATCTCTCGCAGATCATTATACAGCTTGCCACGCTCAAACCTGATAGTATTTCGTAATGTTTTTTCCGATAAATTCAGTGAGTTAAGACGCTCACGGGCTTCATGATGCGTAAGGCGTCTGTAGGTTGGATAGCGCGTATATGGCGTGTTTTCTAACTGCTGTGAATAAACTTCAAGCAGAAAGGATTTCGCATCTTTCCAGGCAAGATTAATATGCTTTGTCAGAAAATCAGATGCGTTCATATTACGATTCCCCACAGAAAACCGGGGGGAACCGTCCTTTGCTGTTCTGATTTTATGCTGCGCTGGAATAATATTAAAACGCTCGGCGGCAGAAGACAGAAACCTGACAGGATCAATATTTCTGCGAATTTCTGCCATCGTTGCAATTTCGTTTTTCTCTGCCGCCTCATTCAGAGTCTGAAACATCGTTTCACACAAAAAAGAAGAGCGTTCAAGACTTTTTATTCCTGACTCTGTGAATTGTCTATCATAATCCCGTCGCACATCCTGACCAGGATGTTCTCTTTGCGATAATTGCTCTGCCAGATCACGCTGCGAAATATCTGACAATACACTGACAGAGTCGGGTCTTGTGAATCCATTGATTCCGTAAACCATACCGCGTTGGGGCATACGTGACAATCCGACTGTTGCTTCAGATTGACGGATTCTGGCAAACTTTTTAGGACACGACTTGTAACCTCCCGCTCGTCCTGACGTTTGCTGAGAATTTCTTTCGTTAAGTTTTTCTCTTGAGTCATATTCTTTTATCCTCTCTTGCAGGAAATCAATTTGTTGTGAAGGGCTTAATGTCTTGTAAAGTTCCCTTGTTTTCTCCGCCTGGTTAAAAATATGCTTAATCTCTTGGCTTGTTTTATTTAACCAGGTATTAAGTCTCTTTTCTATCTCTTTGTGTGTTGGTTTCTCAAGTGTTAATGTCCTTGTCTCAATGTAATTCTGACGAAAAAGAGGACTTTTTAAGTTTATGTATTTTTTATCTCCAGGCAATTTTACAGCCAGATACTCATTGGTTTTACCAGCATTTCTTATACGAAGTTCACCATACTCTGCAACAATATCTTTGAATACAGAGTAATTTTCAATTTTCTCGTTCTCTATACGCGAAAGCAACTCACCTTTCAATTCAGAGTGATGCTCTTTGTAAAGATCCCCCTTAACTCTACTTATAATTTTTCCGTAATCCGCATCTTTACGCGGATAGTCTTTAGGGCTATCAAGATTATATTTATTATTAATAAATTCCTGTATAGCATCAAGCTGTTCAATTGTATGCCCTTTGGTAACATCTCCCACTGGATTCAGGAACTTTTCAGTAATCAAATTTACTTTAGGAATTACAATATGAATATGTGGTTTTCTTTCAACAAGTTCACCAGTGCTATTATCCTGGATATGACGAATTTTAGGCAAATGAGCTTCCGCATAAAAAGAGTATTCATCAGGATGATAAGCATTCATCAATAATTTTTTATAATCATCAACAACAGCCTTTAACACTTCATTCGACACATGACTTTCATGAAAAGACAGAGTAATGTGCAAATAACGTTCCTGACTTTTGTTTTCAATAGAATCAATAATCTTATCTGTAGTCTGTAAATCACCATCAAGAACAACACGATGATCAAGTTCATCACGCGTGTACTGGCGTTCTGCTTTGCGACCATTTATCAGATAATCAACGATACCATCATTACCACCACCGTATCTGACAATCATTTAGCTATCTCCTGAAGGCGATCACGAATACCGATTAGTCCATTTAAAACCTTTTTATAAAGCGATTCTGATATAATACCTTTTAAATGATCTGAATTTAATCGGTGCGCTATTTGATTTATGTTGTTTCCTGCCCAACTCAACTGAGAAAGACAACGTTTGTATTCTGGTATGTTACGTTTATCAGATGCATATGTGTTTATTTTACCAATAGTAAGCAGCCTGAAAAATTCAGACTTACTAATATTAAGCTCTTTTATAGCCCTATCGAACGGAGCATATTCTTCTTCGGTAAGTCTGAATGTTACATGAACGTTTTTGTTGGTTTTTTTCTTCATATGTCCTCAAGGTTCGTAGAACCGCATAAGAACGGCTGCATCGTTCGGGGTTTCAAAGGGGCGTCCCCCTTTGGCACACGATTGTAACATGACCGGAACGGTCTTGTGTACAATCGGTATCGTGCCTGTGTTTTAGAAGAACAAAAAATGCCGTGCATACAGCCCACACAATGACTCACATAATAACCCACAACCAAAAACACACAACCCACATAATCACCCACACTTTAACCCACAAAAAAGACCACACCCCCATTGACAACCCACAAAACAACCCACATAATCACCCACACAAACGGCGAGCAAATTGCTTTAAATAAGGTATTATGCCAATGTAGGAGGTAGAGAGAGAGGAAATGTAACAAATGAAAAAGATCGAGAGTTTATTATCTCCAATATGCGAGGCTATAAACGAAACAAAATCGAAATCAAAACAGGCTGTCTTCAATATGTATTTGCAAAATATACTTGAAGCAAAGAAATATTATACATGGGAGCAAATAGCTGATTACATAAACAACAACACCAAGACAGAACTAGCCCAAAAGACTTATATAAATATGACAGAGAGGGCTAAAAAAAGACAAAAATGCACTGAACCAAAAGAACAGGCAAAAACCATAGATGTAATTGATCAGAATGAAGCTAAAGGCGATGAACCGAGAGGGGGGGTAAAAGGTTTTTTTTCAAACATTAGTGAGAACAAAAAAGAAATAGAGCACGATCCAAGTGCTACGAATGAAAAATTCATAAATAAATATCTTTAAGTAAAGGAGCATTATAAATGAAAAACTCAATCAATTTCATCCTTCAGGGTAAAGGTGGTGTTGGAAAATCATTCGCGACCGCAATACTGGCACAATACTTTATTGATGAAAATCACATGGATAATATCGTAGTCGGTGACACAGACCCGGTTAATACAACTACGGTTAAAGTAAAAAGATTAAATGCAGATTTGATACAAATCACTGAAAACAGCAAAGTAATACAATCCAAATTCGATCCAATGTTCGAATCAATGCTGACCAATAGTCAGAATACTTTTGTTATTGACAATGGCGCATCTACATTTTTACCGTTAATTCAGTATTTCAATGATAACTGTGTTATGGACATGTTTGAAGATGTAGAACAAGACGTTTATATCCATACTGTTATCGTTGGTGGACAAGCTCTTGCGGATACCTTGCAGGGATTTGAAGAACTGAAAGAACTGGTTAAAGGAAGTAAGGTAAAACTTATTGTCTGGATAAATGAATTTCAGGGTATTCCAGCACTTGAAAATATCCCATTAATAGAAACTAAATTCATTGAAAAAAACAAGGATGTAATCGCTGGCGTTGTGGTTATTCAGGACAGAAAAAGTGATGCCTTTGCCTCTGACATCAAAGAGCTAACAGAAAAATCACTAACACTGAAAGAAGCTCTTGAGTCCGACCATTTTGGATTAATGGCTAAATCACGATTAAAACGAGTCTTCAATGACATTTACAAACAATTAGATAGCATCTATGACGATGAACACGGTGAATAATATGAGTACAGTTAATCAGCCAGAATTAAAACAGCCTGAAAAGGCTGTTTCCAGTGAAGATATTGATAATTTTATTGTTGATGTATTCAAGGAGACAGGGCATAAAATATCAAAAGATGATCCAGTTATTTCATTAATTTTTCTGAACCAAAAGATACAGGAAAAATTCAGCAATGAGTTACAAGCTAACTTCACTGCCCTGTCTGAGGGCTTCAGACAGGTCGTTTCATCTGTAGAAAATGACTATATTCAAAGATTCAAGAATATTGTTGAGACGTGCGGCGATCTGGATAATGAAATAAAAGAAAAAGTAGAAGAGGGAAAAAACGATCTAAAAGAAACAAGTGTTGAGGTAAAAGAAAAATTAACAGATGATATTATTGAACTCATATCTGGAATTAAACGCAACCAGGAAAAAAACAACAAATTATATGAAGAAAAGTTGAAGTCATTATCTAAGGCTGTAAAACCCTTCAGTACAAGAACAGCCATTGCAATTTGTGCCTTGTGCACATTATGCCTGTCTGCGGCATTTTCTGGCGCAACCTGGTATGTTGCACAACATGAAAAAGAGGCAAGCCTGCGCTTCTATGCAAGAGCTTTTCTTGATATGAAAAAAATAACTGAAGAGAGCATGAGAAAATTACCAAAATCAGACCAGCAAAATATAAAACTCAAACTAGACGAAATTGATTCAAGAAAACCATAGATATGAAAAGGAGTCACTAATGACAACTTTTACCGACGACGACAAGGGACTGATTAAAGAAATCAGAGAGCGAATCGGCAGCTTGGACGTGCGAGACAATATTGAACGCCGGGCTTATGAAATCGCACTGGCATCGCTGGAAGCTGGGGTTGTTGCATGGAGGTATCGTTACGTGAAAAAAGACGTTACGGACTCTCAGGGTAAAACGTGGGTTGGTGACTGGAAATACGTGCCGACAAAAGAAGACTGCAACGACAGGCCGAACTATGAAATTCAGGAACTCTACAACTTACCACCTGCGATAGCAGCACCAACAAGAGGACTGGTAAACGCAGTACGCTTCTACGATCAGGTAAAGCACACGAATCCTCCCGTCGAAACAGGGGCATGGAAAGACGCTATTGACTGGGTGCTCAAAGAGGCTTGCCAGGCTGTAAACATTGACGCCAAAGGAGAGTGAGATGACAACATTTACCGACGACGACAAGAAACTAATTAAAGAAATCAGGGAGCGAATCGGCAGCCTGGACGTGCGAGACAATATTGAGCGCCGGGCTTATGAAATTGCTCTGGCATCACTGGAAGCAGAAGCGCCAAATTTGCCTGGTGGTTTCACAATTGAAGAAGCAAAAGAATTACACGAAAATCTGGTAAAAAGTCACGTAAGCAAGGCTTTAAGTGGCGAAAAAATGAAAAAAGAAAATCGTGATGCCGATTTGCGCTGGATTCATGGCGTAATAGTTCAGGCCGCGTGGTTTGTGAAAGCATCACTAGGGCAGAATGCATAGTGCGTACCTGCTTTTCTCCTGGCAACGGTGGATCTTCCGCTTCCTCGTCACTCGCTCGCTATGCTCGGTCGCTAGACTGCGGCGAGCGGTTAGCTATCAAAAAAAATCCCCGCACAACGCGGGGATAGGTCATAAAAACACATACATTGCACTACAGTGTAGTATTCAATAAGCCTTACAATGTAAAGACAGAAACACCTTTACACTGTAAATATATGCCTGCGATATTCTTCAGCGTCCTCATGACCCGATAGCCGGACTACGGCATGTCTAATGTTAAATCGACATCAACCAAAAACCAGCTATCACAGTGCTTATAATTGGAGTGATCCGAATAAGTCAAACACCCTTCATCATGAATATCATCAACAGAATAAGCACCGCTTAATACCATATCTTCCACGATTGCCAATATCGCTTCACGCGCCATAGCGGGTATTTCTGCCTGAGAATCAGCCGCAGAAACACATCCAAAACCAAAACAATCAAAAGCCGGAACAGTGATGCCGTATGCAGTCTGATCATCTTTCGGTGTTTCGACACCAACAGAAAAAAACATGATTATCTCCACAGAAGGCAGTGATTTACAACGTGGTGCACTGTAAAGACACAAAGACCTTTACAATGTAAGCGAGAATTTTTTAAGCCTATTACAGAAAAATCATATAGTGTTTTACTATATGATACCTGATTGACACTTTTAACTGCACATCTCATTATTTACACCGTAAAGACAAACACAGCTTTACATTGTAAAGCCAGATGATTGAACACTCCGTCTCCCTGATAAGGAAAAAAAATGGCTCAAGCAACTCCAGAAAAGATACTGGCAATCATAGATGATCATGATCGCGCACAAAAAAAACAACGCAACAAAAACCTCTTAATTTATTTATGTCTCTGCTTAGCAATTATTGGAGTGGTCGCGTATTCCTTTATATCAAAGTTTCGTCTTGATGGTGTAGCCGTCCTTACAGTGCTTTTGGGCGTGTCCGCAATCGCATTTTTTCTACATTATGTGGAATCAGGGAAAGGCCAGATTCTTAGTAGTGACCGCATATTGTCCATACTCGATAAAACCAAAGATTACCCTGCAATTCGACGTAAAGTTGTTAATCGCTTGCTCTCCGGTTCAAAACTCACGGGTAAAGATGAAGAGTACATATTCAGTGAATTGAAAAAAGCTGAACAAAGCAACGAACGTGAAAAGAGATTGCAAGCAATTAAAGAGTATGCATCGTAATACACCGTAAAGCATTGTTTGTAAATACAACACACTACACCGTAATACCAAGAAACATCAACGCCTGCGAGCAACAAAAAGGGGCGATTAAGCCCCTGCGCGATGATGACTGACTTCTTTTTCCAGTGCCTTATTGACAAAGGCATTCAGCGACAAATCTTCTTCCATCGCCATTTCAGCGACCCGACGATGCAGCTCTGGATCAAGCCTGACGTTAAACACACCTTTAAAGGGCGTGTCAGGCTCCTTTCCGTCCTCCACACAGGACTGTAAATACAAATCAACCGATGTTTTAAATTCCCGTTCCAGGTCAGCCAATGTTTCTGCCTCATAAGTCACCAGATCACGAATAAATGCCAGCTTTCCATACAGGATATTATTTTCAAAATCCGGCTCAACCGTACCTAAATATCCTTTATATTTTAAATGTTTCATAAAACCCCAGCCTCTTTCAAGTTCTGTTTAATAGCTTTCAGCGTTCCACCTTTAATATAACTTTCTGGATGTGGGCGATGCATTAATATTGTGTGATTAATTTCAGCATTGAAAAATCGCACTCTTGATCCCTGCATTTCCTTTTTGACATATCCTAGAGAAGAAAACAAAACAACGAGTTCATCCCATTCAAACGTTTTTTTACTGTTTAAAAATTTTGCCAGTAGCTTATCTGCTTTCCCCATACGCTATAATCCCATCCCTTGCCAACATGCAACTAATTATAGTTACAAATAGCGTTGTTGTCAAAAGTCATCGGACAAATAGGAGGGTGAAAGAAAATACCAGGGAGCAGCGAAGCCACATACCCCTAAGCGCAGCGCAACCGCCGGAAAACACACCACACTGTAAAGACAATAAAATCTTTACAACGTAAAGCTAAATATGTAATACAACTCGCTACCCAATAAGAAAGGGAGAGCATGACACTCTCCCCATATATGAATTTATCCCGGTTATTTAAAACATTTCATACCCTTGCAGGTAGTTTAACCACCACCGGAATTGATCCCACTCCGTGCACGTCATTGCCGGAATTCTGGTTTCCCAGCCTTTGACAAGGGAGTCAGCAAGCTGTACGATCTGTCGTGTTGACATTTAAAAACCTCATTCAGTTTTGATTGTCGATAACGTGTTCAGGTTGTTCCAGCAACCTGAACACACCTTTCATAATTTATTTTCCCCTTATACATCCGATATATTCTTTAAAACTCAAATACTCCTCGCCATTATTTAACGAGTCAAAATATTTTTCATATTCGTCCCGATAGAAAAGAATTAAATCAATATCACTCTGCTTAAGTTCACCAAACTGAGAAACAATTCCGGTCTTATAGTCACGAATTTTATTGTTATCCGTAAATATGACAACATACTGTTGTCCCGTATCCTTATGAATAAGAACAATCGTGCAAAGCGTTACTCGTTCGAATGTGAAAACATGATTCGTGGTTGAAGTGAATTTCATTTTAAATCTCCTGTCCGTTTGGACTTAAGAAGGAAAGGAGCCAATCCCC
>OKSH01000265.1_pt1 | contig 55848 bp, 53 predicted proteins | sample 1601231 | NCBI WGS metagenome assembly OKSH01 (sample SAMEA3541596, study PRJEB24748) | human gut metagenome | biome: human gut; feature: human-associated habitat; material: faeces | place: China | collected 2012
CAGTAAGCGGTATTCGTGAGAATCTGCATTATCTCGATGTGAGTATGTTTAATCAAATTTTGAGTGGCAGGTACTTTAATATGTACAAGAAAGAATATGTCCAGACATTTCTGGAAAAACAGGGTCAGCTTTTTGATGAGCCGGTAGCAGAGGATTTTGAGGAGGCAGAGGAGTTCCTCGAGGATTGCATGGCAGTTGTGCTGGATTCCCTGAAGGATGTAAAAAAATATCTGGATGGAATGGGCGCAGATGTGGATGGGCTTTCTCTGAAGGAACTGGAAGAAGAAAGTGAAGTGTTCAAACTTCCGGACGGAAAATATATGATCGTAGAAGGCTGACGGAAAGCAGGGATTACACCTCTGAAAATTAAATATGATAAACTTGCATCAGCAAAAAGAAAGCCCTGCGTAGAAAGGGTAAATGTGGGGAAAATAAAATGATGTAAAGGAGGATGGAATATGAAAAAAAGCAGAGTGCTGGCAGTCATCATGGCTGTGCTTATGATGGTAACGCTGCTTCCATCGATGGTATTTGCCACTGCAGCTCCATCGGGAACTCTTGATGGAAAGCTGAAGGTCAAAGGAACACTTGCAATCGGGTCTACTTTAAGTGCAGATTACTCAAAGGTCAAGCCGGAGGGGATCACAGATGATAATGTGAGTTTTTCCTGGTCATTAAAGGACGGAGATCTACTTACAGAAGTAGGAACTGACAAGACTTATAAAATTGATGAAAAAGATCTGGGTCTTCCGATCGTTCTGAAGATTACCGGAAAAGAAGAAACGGGAGTCAGTGGTGAGCTTACGGTGACGACCCAGGAAGTTTCCGAAACAGAAGAGGAAGCCAAAGCATTGGCAGAAAAGAAAAAGGAAGAAGCCAAAGCAGCGGGAACGTCAGAGGAACCTGACAGTGCTCAGCCTGAGGAAACCATAGAGCCGGCAGAAGAAACAGAGTCTGCGGATGTACAGGAAAATACCGGCACACAGGGTTCCACAGATGAGCAGGAATCCACAGATACCCAGGAACCAGCAGAAAATCCTGTTGTAGAAGTAAACGGAAACGGAGAACAGTCAGGGTCTCAGAATACCGATGAAACAGATGCATCCGGAGATAGTCAGACAGAGACACCGGATTCCGCAGATACAGCAGCAGACGCTTCCGAAAAAAATGAGGAACCGACATATTCGGCATCTGCATACACGGAAGATGGAAGTGGAATTCTGGATTTTGGTTCCGTGGAAGAAGGATATACGGAAATTCCGGAAGCACAGATGGTTACTATCAAAAATAACGGAACCGGAGATCTTAATTTTAAAGAGATCGCCCCGGAGAATTTCATGGCTGCAGATATTGATGATGCGCCATTAAAGAGTGGTGAAAGTGTTACTGTGTGGGTAAAACCACGAGAAGGTCTGAAGGCTGGAGAATACAAAGATCTGATCACGTATCAGACAGAAGAAGGTGCCGATGTCTTCTTTGAAGCGGACTTTACAGTAAAAGAACCGGAAAATAAAAAAGTCGAAGATAATGAAAATAATGAGCAGACAGATCCCGGGGAAACATCGGACCCTGCAACGGAAAAAATATACAAGCTAACTGCGAATCCGACAGAACTGCCTTTTGATGATCTGACTGCCGGTTATGAAAAGGTAGAAACAACAAGTACAGTCACGATCAAAAACGAAGGTACAGAAGCTGTGACGTTAGTACAGCCTGAGTCGGAGTTTTTTGATATTGCGCCGGTCAGTGAAGTGGAGAGCAGTGGAAATATCCAGTTGGCGCAGGGAGGAGAGCAGACCTTTACCGTACAGCCTAAACTTGGACTCTCTGCAAAAGATGATCCATACGTGGAAGAACTTGTATTTGCTTCTGATGAAAGCACTGAAGCATCTGCTACAGTGACGGCTTCGGTTATGGTAAAGACAGAAACACCAAAAACAGTTGCTGCTACAGTGACACCGGAAGATCCTCTGATTTTTGGACCACTGGAACAGGGCTATGAGACTGCACCGGAAGCAAAGACTGTAACTGTAAAGAATACAGGCACAGAGGCTATCCGAATCCAGCTTTCTGTTCCGGAGGATTATGCGGTGGGAGAGCCTTCAGCGGAAGTGCTCAATCCCGGAGACGAGGCGGCAACCTTTACCGTACAGCCCAAAACAGGTCTTCAGGCCGGAGATCACAGCGGTTTGATTTCTGTGACAGATCAGAACACCGGAAACGCACTGGGCGAAGTCCGGCTTGAATTTACAGTTTCGGAACCGGAACCGGATCCGGATCCAGAGCCAGAGCCAGGTCTTTCGGTAACAGACAGTCTGGAGTTTGGAACCAAAGAAGAAGGCTATAAGGAACTTCCTGATGAGCAGACAGTTACAGTTACCAACACCGGAAATACAAAGATCGTTCTGAAACAGCCATCATCAAATGCATATACAATTGGTACACTTTCTGCCACAGAGCTGGAAGCAGGAGATAATGCAACCTTTAGCGTACAGCCGGTCAGCGGACTTTCACAGGGGGAATATCTGGAAGACATTGTGATCGCCAATGATGCAAATGTGGAAGCTTATGTAAATGTCCATTTCAGCGTTACAAAGAAAAAAGCAGATAACGGTGAAAAAGCGAATAACCTTACAGGCATCAAAAAACCATCCGATATCAAAGATCTTCCTAATGGAACCCAGAAAACCCAGAAAGCCCTGAAGCTTCCGGGAACAGTAAAGATCACTACAACAAAGGGAGAGCAGAAGGCATCTGTTAAATGGGATGTTAAGGGATCTTCTTATGATCCGTCTTCTGCAGAACGTCAGATATTTAATGTAAAAGGTACTGTCATTCTTCCGGACGGGGTTAAGAATCCCAACAAGATCAGTACAGTGATCGCAGTAAGTATTACAGTAAACGGATATCAGGGCACGGAAGCCGCTGCATCGGACAATAAGATCACAGGAATTGATTCCAATGGCAAGTATGATACCAATACAAAGATTACCTTTACAGCAGCTGGCGCAGGGATGGATAATACAAACCCGCGTAAAGGAGATACCAGATATCAGCCGAAGAGCTGGAAGATCACAGAGACCCGTACCTGGGATGGAGAACCTTATACCGCAACATTCCGTGTCAGCAAGCCGGGAAAATATACTCTGAAAGTTACCTTTGGACAGCAGAAATATGACGGCTCCAGCTGGAAGGATACCGGTACACAGTCAGAAAGTACGGTTACTTTTACGGTATCACAGGCAGCAGTTCTTACTGCGACTCCGAGTCCGGCAGTGACACAGACAAATCAGAAATCTGCAGTGCAGACGGGAGACAGTACACCGATCATGACATTTGTGATCATTTTGATCGTGGCTGTGGTATGCATTGGAGGAATTCTTGTATATCGTAAAAAGAAAAAATAAGAACAGAATGTAGAAGATTGTTTTACAGCACCCTCCGTACAAAAAAAACGTACGGAGGGATTTTTTTGCACATAGAGATCCGTTTTACATGCTGTTACTAGCACTCTATAATGATGAGTGCTAAATTTTTCTTGACTTTTGTAAAAAGTCGTATTAGTATATATTTATTGAAAAAACAACAGGTTTCCGGCTCTGCCGGAACATCAGAAATAAAAATAAAAACAAAAGGAGAGTGACATATATGTCAGCAAAACATGGCAGTTTATCAATCAACAGTGAAAATATTTTTCCGATCATCAAGAAATGGTTATATTCCGACCATGATATTTTTGTAAGAGAGATGATCTCCAACGGATGCGATGCGATCACCAAACTGAGAAAGCTGGAAGTTATGGGAGATTATACATTCCCGGAAGGTTACAAACCGGCTGTAAATGTTATCGTTGATCCGGATCAGAAAACCCTGAAGTTTATCGATAACGGTATTGGTATGACAGCAGATGAAGTAGAGGAATATATCACACAGATCGCTTTTTCCGGTGCTACAGAGTTCCTTGAGAAATACAAGGATAAAACAACCGATGATCAGATGATCGGTCATTTCGGACTTGGATTTTATTCTGCATTTATGGTTGCAGACGAAGTACATATCGATACTCTCTCTTACAAAGAGGGTTCCACACCGGTACATTGGACCTGTGACGGCGGTACAGAGTATGAGATGGCAGACGGAAACAAAACAGAACCGGGAACAGAGATCACTCTTTTCCTCAATGAGGAAAGCCTGGAGTTTGCCAATGAATATCGTATGAGAGAGGTTATTGAGAAGTACTGTTCTTTCATGCCGGTAAATATCTATCTTTCCAAAGCAAATGCTGAACAGGAGTATGAAACGATCGATGAGGCAGATCTCCGTGAAGATGATGTGGTAGTTGAGCATATCCATGAGGATGCCAAGACAGAGGAAAAGGAGAATGATAAAGGCGAGAAAGAAGTTGTGGAAGTTTCTCCTGCCAAAGATAAAGTAAAGATCAATAAACGGCCGGTATCCTTAAGCGATACACAGCCGCTCTGGATGAAGCATCCAAATGAGTGTACGGATGAAGAATATAAAGAATTTTACCGTAAGGTATTTATGGATTACAAGGAGCCGCTGTTCTGGATCCATCTGAATATGGACTATCCGTTCAACCTGAAGGGTATCCTGTATTTCCCGAAGATCAGGACAGAGTATGATTCCATTGAGGGAACCATCAAGCTTTATAATAATCAGGTATTTATTGCAGATAACATCAAAGAGGTGATTCCGGAATTCCTTCTTCTTCTGAAAGGTGTGATCGACTGCCCGGATCTTCCACTGAATGTTTCCCGTTCTGCGCTGCAGAATGATGGTTTTGTGAAAAAGATTTCTGAATACATCACCAAGAAAGTAGCAGATAAGCTCACCGGAATGTGCAAGACAGACAGGGAGTCTTATGAGAAGTACTGGGATGATATCAGCCCATTTATCAAATTTGGATGCATCAAGGATGCGAAATTTGGTGAGAAGATGAACGATTATATCCTCTTTAAGAATCTGGACGGCAAATATCTTACCCTGAAAGATTGCATTGAGGAAAATAAAAAAGAAGAAACAAAAGCAGTTGAAGAGGAGAAGACAGAGGAGAAAGCTTCCGAAGGATCCCAGAATGAGGAACCGGAAAAAACGGTCATCTATTACGTGACCGATGAGGTACAGCAGAGCCAGTACATTAATATGTTCCGTGAAGCGGGTAAAGATGCTGTACTGCTGAAGCATGTGATCGATTCACAGTTTATTTCCCATCTTGAACAGCAGGATCAGACGATCCAGTTCAAGAGAATTGATGCAGATCTGACAGAAGAGCTTCGTGAAGACGGAGAAACGGATGAAACAACAGTCAAGACACTTACTGAAGTGTTCCGTAAGAATCTTGGCAAGGATAAACTTGAAGTAAAAGTGGAGAAGCTGAAAAATGAGGGAACTGCAGCGATGATCACTCTTCCTGAGGAGAGTCGCCGTATGCAGGATATGATGAAAATGTACAATATGTACGGAATGGATCCGAATATGTTCGGCGGTCAGGAAGTACTTGTACTGAATGCAAATCATCCTCTTGTAAGATTTATAGCAGAAAATCAGGGGTCAGAGTATGTTCCGGTGATCTGTGAACAGCTTTATGATCTTGCAATGATGAGTCATAAACAGCTTTCTCCGGAGGAAATGACAAAATTTGTAAAGAGAAGCAACGATATCCTTATGGTTCTTACAAAATAAAACGACATACAAAACGATCGAAAGGCTTCGCCCGTAATGGGGCGGAGCCTTTGCTTTTTTTATAACAATATGCGTATCTTTAACACAATTCAAGGAAATTTAAATAAAATAATAGATATTAAATAAAAATAACCTGTAAAATATGACTAAAAATTTAAATTAGTATCTAATATGTATAAAATAAATTTTCAGAAGAAAGCGAAAAATATAGATAAGTGTCGTATTATATGTAAGGGAGTGCTTTTGAAAAGAGAAAAGAATGAAATGGAGGAACAAATGTATGAAAAAGGTGTACGGATTGATCAGAAGACTTGGCGCAAATTCGAAATACAAAGGATATTTTTTCGTTGCGGAAGCGGTAAAGATTTCTATGGGGGATCAGTGTAAACCATTGCGGATCACAAAGGACATTTATCCATGCCTGGCACGGAAGTACAGATCAACACCTACCAATATTGAGCATGATATCAGAACAATGGTAAATGTGTGTTGGGAAGGAAATAAAAAACTGCTGGATGAGATTGCAGGATATCCTCTGGAATACAAGCCTACCAACAGTGAATTTATTGATATGCTTGCGTATTACCTGAGGGAAATAGAAGAAGAGAATTGACTACAGCCTTTCAAAAAGAATCTGATTCCTGGACAGAAAGCTCAGGATCATATCATCCCAGAACTGCTCCGGGCGTTTATCCATAGAGAATGTTTTGAGCGAGGTTCCGGTAGTACAAAGAAGGCTGTTATTTTTAAATTGAAGATTTAAGAATAGTCCGTCTATCTGTTCGGAGGAAATTCCGAAATCTGTATTTCTCATTGCGGCTTCAACTCCGCTCCGACTTAAATGCAGCACGATCCTGAAGCTTAAGGGTGTACGCTTACCGCGGATCACAGACCAGCAGAAAGGTCTGATGTCCTTCCAGAGAGAATGTGTCCGGCCGTGCTCTGCAAATCTGTTCATGCTGTCTGTATCAAAAAAATCTTTCTGAAGCCTTCCATCAATGGTAAAAGTATTAAAAGTAGTCACAGTCGCTTCGGACAGACAGAATTTATCAAATACTTCTCCTATAAAAAGTTTGTTTGTGAAATCCCGGATATCAGTGATCCTTAATGCAAGCATGCCGCACTTCCTTTCTTTTATGTGATCGCGTGTAGACATTATATCTCAGATAAAGAAAAAAGGACAGACTTTTTAAAAAACTCTTTTCAAATATCTGTTTATGTGATACGATAGATGTGGTATTGAATACTACATATAATGGAAAAGAGGACGATATAATTGAGCTATAAGATTGCGATAGATAGCTGTGGGGAGCTTTTAGATGAATGGAAAAATGACGGCAGGATTGAATCCATACCACTGACGTTGACGGTGGGTGGTGAGAATATTATAGATGATGAGAATTTCGATCAGAAAGATTTTTTAAAGAAGGTTGCGGCCTGCCCGGAATGCCCCAAGTCTGCATGCCCTTCTCCGGAACGCTATATGAAGGCATATGAGTGTGATGCGGAACATATTTATGCGGTGACACTTTCGTCAGAATTGAGCGGTTCCTATAACAGTGCAATTCTTGGAAAAAACCTGTTCCTGGAAGAGCAGCCGGAGAAAAAGGTTCATGTATTTAATTCCAAATCTGCATCCGGTGGTCAGAGTCTGATTGCCATGAAGATCATGGAGTGTGAAGAAAGGGGACTTTCTTTTGGAGAAGTAGTAAGTGAAGTAGAGAAATATATTGAAGAGATGAGCACATTTTTTGTGTTGGAGAATCTGGAAACTCTGCGCAAGAACGGACGTTTGAGCAGAGTGAAAGCTCTGGTGGCCAGTGCGCTGAAGATCAAGCCGGTTATGGGATCTACTCCGGAAGGAACGATCTGTCAGCTGGATCAGGCAAGAGGCATGAATAAAGCAATCGTAAAAATGGTGGATCACATTGGAGAGAAGGGAATCAACATTCCGGAAAAGACAGTTGTCATCACTCACTGCAATTGTCCGGAAAGAGCGAAGATGCTGGAGGAGGCTATCCGTGAGAAACTGAATCCTGCAAAGATCGTAGTTATGGATACTGCCGGTGTCAGCAGTATGTATGCCAATGATGGTGGCGTTATCGTAGCAGTCTGATCAGAGAAAATCTCCAGTTCAGAAAATTATCACATTTCTTCGGGGAGTTGCTGCTTTCCTTTTGAAAACAAGTGTGCTATAATGAACGAAGTATTGAAGCGGCAAAGGAGAAAGACAATGAGCCAGAAGAAAGTTGACAAATATAAAAACAGTAAATACTCGCGAAACAGTGCCCTGAAGAAGGAGCGCGCAGAATTTGTACTTGAGATGGCGGCATGGATCCTCATCGCGGTTCTGCTTGTGGGCTGGATCGGATATTCCGCATACGCCAAGATCCAGGCGAAGGAAGCCAGTGTGAAGGTGGATACTGTGATGGATACTTCTGCATTGACAGATTATATTTCCGGATTATCTTCAGACAGTGCGGAATAGAAAACACATATGAAGTGATGGGTTCCCGGGATGGGTTGAAGCATCCCGGGGATTTTTATATACAGGATAAATTATAATACAATAAAAAACGGGTCTGCCATAAAGCAGCCCCGTTTTGACTTATACGTTTTTTATGGTTATAGAATTATAACTTTGTAACGTTAGCAGCCTGCATTCCGCGAGCGCCCTCTGTTAAGTCGTAGGATACAGCCTGTCCTTCTTCAAGAGATTTGAAGCCTTCACCATTAATAGCGGAGAAATGTACGAATACATCCTGTCCGTCCTCACCTGTGATAAAACCATAACCTTTTTCTGCGTTGAACCATTTTACAGTTCCCTTGTTCATTTTGTGTTACCTCCATAAAAATAAAAAAAATTAAAATAGCCTTCTGATGATAATAAAAAATCACCAGATTTCACAGACTATATTCATGTAAATATAATCTCTAAAAACTAGTGATTTTACATTAAATATCTTGCCATGCTCTGATTATATAACCCGTGTTTTGAAATGTCAAGGAGAAAATTCCAACAATTCCGGGGTGTAAAAAGGGGCGAAATTGCTTTGTAAAAAAAATCTTTATAAATAGAGAAATATCGTGTATGATATAGTAGAATACAAGCGGATTGAAGAATCTGCTTTGAAAATACAGGATGAGAGGAGAACAGAAATGGGGATTCTGATTCGAGGAGGCCGGATCGTGGATGCGGCTACAGATACGGATAAAACAGGCGATATTTATCTGGAAGACGGAATCATTGCGGAAATGGGCCAGAAGCTGAAAAAGAAAGATGGCGACCGTGTGATCGATGCGAAAGGAAAGCTGGTCATGCCGGGAATCATCGACCTTCATGTCCATTTTCGTGATCCGGGCCAGACACATAAGGAAGATATCCAGAGTGGTGCGGCGGCGGCAGCACGTGGTGGTGTGACAACTGTAGTTGCTATGCCAAACACAACTCCCACTATAGATAATCCGGACCGGGTAAACTATGTACATAACAAGGCTGCGCAGGTTTCCGGTATTCATGTGCTTCAGGCAGGTGCAGCCACCATGGGAGAAAAAGGTACTGAACTTGCAGATATTGCCGGAATGGTGAAAGCGGGGATCCCGGCAGTGTCCGAGGATGGTAAATCTGTGATGAATACAGCGCTTTGTAAAGAAGCAATGAGGATCGCAGCAGAATGCGGTGTACCGTTTTTTGACCATTGTGAAGATATCGATCTGCGTGGAGATGGATGCATGAATGAGGATGAGAACGCCAAAAGACTGGGACTTCCCGGAATCTGCAATGCAGTGGAAGATACCATTACAGCCAGAGATATCATTCTGGCGCTGGAGACAGGAGTCCATCTTCATCTCTGCCACTGTTCCACTTATGGAGATGCCCAGATGATGAAGATCGTAAAAGAAAAAGGATACGACAATATCACGGCTGAAGTATGCCCGCACCATTTTATCCTTTCATCAGATGATATTAAAACAGATGACCCGAATTACAAGATGAATCCGCCGCTCCGTACACCGAAGGATGTGGAAGCACTGAAACAGGGCCTGAAAGACGGTACCATCGAGGTGATCAGCACGGACCATGCACCGCACAGTACACAGGAAAAAACAGGTTCTATGAAGAATGCACCATTTGGAATCGTAGGTCTGGAAACAAGCCTTCCGCTCACCTATACAGAGTTGGTGGAAAAAGATGTGATCACACTGAAACAGATGGTTGAGAAGATGTGCCTGAATCCGGCGAAAATCCTTGGGCTTGACAGAGGAACTCTCCAGAAAGGCCATCCGGCAGATGTGATCATCGTGGATACAGAGCAGGAGTATGCTATCGATAAAAATAAATTTGTTTCCAAAGGACATAACACACCGTTTGATGGCTGGAAAGTAAAGGGAAAAGTGCTTTATACCATTTGTGACGGAAAAATTGTATTTAAAAACCAGGAGGAGAAAGAATCATGATTAACAAACTGATCAGCAATATCCGCAAAACAAATGCACCAATCGTTGTAGGACTGGATCCTATGCTGAATTATATTCCGGAGCATATCCAGAAGAAGGCTTTTGCAGAGTTTGGTGAGACTCTGGAGGGCGCTGCAGAAGCAATCTGGCAGTATAACAAAGGGATCGTGGATGCGACCTGTGATCTGATCCCGGCAGTGAAACCACAGATCGCCATGTATGAGCAGTTTGGTATCCCGGGACTGATCGCATATAAGAAAACGGTTGAGTATTGTAAATCCAAAGATCTGGTTGTGATCGGTGATATCAAAAGAGGTGATATCGGTTCCACATCTGCAGCATATGCAGTTGGCCATCTGGGACAGGTTCAGGTAGGTTCAAAAAAATATGCAGGTTTTGATGAGGATTTTGCAACGGTCAATCCATACCTTGGTTCTGATGGTGTGAAACCTTTTATGGACGTATGCAAGGAAGAGAAAAAGGGTATCTTTGTTCTGGTCAAAACTTCCAATCCATCAAGTGGTGAGTTCCAGGATCGTGTTATCGACGGCCGCCCGCTCTATGAGCTGGTAGGTGAGAAGGTTGCACAGTGGGGCGATGAGCTTATGGGTGATGGATATAGTTATGTTGGTGCTGTTGTAGGTGCGACCTATCCGGAAATGGGAAAGGTGTTAAGAAAAATCATGCCGAAGACATTTATCCTTGTTCCCGGATATGGTGCTCAGGGTGGAAAGGGCGCAGATCTTGTCCATTTCTTTAATGAAGACGGACTTGGTGCTATCGTAAATTCTTCCAGAGGAATCATCGCTGCATACAAGCAGGAGAAATATAAAGAGTTTGGCGCTGAAAATTACGCAGATGCTTCCAGAGCGGCAGTAAAAGATATGATCGCGGATATCAGCGGTGCGCTGGAGAACAGATAATACAGGAGGCATTTTATGAGTACATCAGAAAGTAAAAAAACAAAAAAGCCCTGTAAGATACTCAGCCAGGAATGTATTGGTACAGATATTTACAGTATGTGGCTGGATGCAGGTGAGATCGGAAAAAATGCAGTGCCGGGACAGTTTGTGTCACTTTACAGCCGTAATGGCGGTAAACTTCTGCCAAGACCCATCAGTCTCTGTGAGATCGATAAAGCAGAAGGAAAACTGAGACTGGTATATCGCGTTACAGGAAAAGGAACCGGTACGGAGGAATTTTCCAGACTTCATGCAGGGGTCCCCATTGAGACTATGGGACCTCTGGGAAATGGCTTTCCACTGGATGCAGTAAAAGGCAAAAAAGTGTTTCTCATGGGTGGTGGAATCGGAATTCCGCCAATGCTGGAAACTGCTAAACAGCTGGACGCAGAAAAGATCATGGTTCTCGGATACAGAGATGAGCTGTTTTTGAATAAAGAATTTGAAGCTTACGGAGATGTCTATGTGGCAACAGAAGACGGCTCTGCAGGAACAAAGGGAAATGTTATGGATGCCATCCGTGAGAACGATCTTGAGGCAGATGCGATCTTTGCCTGCGGACCTGCCCCGATGCTCCGTGCCATCAAGGCATATGCGCTTGAAAAGGGAATTCCGTGCTGGATCTCCATGGAAGAGCGTATGGCCTGCGGCGTAGGCGCGTGTCTTGCCTGTGTGTGCAAATCCAAAGATGTGGATCCTCATTCTCATGTTCATAACAAGAGAGTATGTAAAGACGGACCTGTATTCCTGAGCACGGAGGTAGAGCTATGAACAGAATGAATGTAAATCTTGCCGGCGTAGAACTTAAGAATCCGGTGATGACAGCGTCCGGAACATTTGGTTCCGGAACAGAATACAGTGAGTTTGTGGATCTGAACAGACTTGGTGCGGTTGTGACAAAGGGCGTGGCAAATGTACCATGGCCGGGAAATCCCACACCGAGAGTGACAGAGACAGCATCCGGAATGCTCAATGCCATTGGTCTTCAGAATCCAGGGATTGATGTTTTCTGTGAAAGAGATATTCCGTTCCTTAAAAAATATGATACAAAGATCATCGTCAATGTCTGTGGCAAATCTGCAAGGGATTATTGTGAGGTTGTAGAACGTCTTGGAAACGAGCCTGTGGATATGCTGGAGATCAATGTTTCCTGCCCGAATGTCAAGGAAGGCGGAATTGCCTTCGGTCAGAATCCGAAAGCTCTTGAAGAGATCACAAAAGAAGTAAAGAAATATGCAAAACAGCCGGTGATCATGAAACTGAGCCCAAATGTAACTGATATTACCGAGATGGCGAAAGCAGCAGAAGCTGGCGGTGCAGATGTTCTTTCTCTTATCAATACCCTGACAGGCATGAAGATCGATATTAACAGACGTACATTTGCACTGGCAAATAAAACCGGTGGAATGTCTGGCCCTGCAGTAAAACCGGTAGCTGTCCGTATGGTATATCAGGTGGCAAATGCAGTATCCCTTCCTATCATCGGTATGGGAGGAATCGCAACTGCTGAGGATGCTCTGGAATTTATTATGGCAGGTGCTACTGCAGTGTCTGTGGGAACTGCAAACTTTTTTAACCCTTATGCTACTGTGGAGATCGCAGATGGTATTCAGGCATTTCTTGAAAAACAGAAAGTGGAAGATATCAATGAGCTGATCGGAGTAGTGAAATAACGGAGGATTGCCGTATTTGCAATTCTGTTGTTCATATGTTAGAATTAACAGGATAAATAAAGGGATTTTACACTGGAATTGCAGCAGAGTGTGGATTCTGGGTTTGTCGTATATATGAAAAACATGGAGGATTAGATAAATGGAACAGTATAAGCAGGAATTTATTGAATTTATGATTGACTGTAATGTCCTGAAATTTGGAGATTTTACTACGAAATCAGGAAGAAAGACACCATTTTTTGTAAATACAGGATTTTACCGTACCGGTGCGCAGCTTCGCAAGCTGGGACAGTATTATGCAAAAGCGATAGAAAGCAAGTTCGGACTGGATTTTGATGTGCTGTTTGGACCGGCATACAAAGGAATTCCGCTTTCTGTAGCAGCAACTATGGAGATCAGTGAAATGTACGGAAAGGATATCCGTTACTGTTCCAACCGTAAAGAAGTGAAAGACCACGGAGATAAAGGAATTCTTCTTGGCAGCCCGATCCAGGATGGGGATAAGGTAGTGATCATTGAGGATGTTACGACCGCAGGAACATCCATTAAAGAAACACTTCCGATCATCAAAGCACAGGGAGATGTAAATCCGATAGGCCTTGTGGTTTCTGTTGACCGTATGGAACGTGGCCAGGGAACAAAGAGTGCGCTCAAAGAGATCGAGGAAACCTACGGTCTTCAGACTACAGCTATTGTAACTATGGCAGAGGTTGTTGAGCATCTCTACAACAAAGAATACAAAGGCCGTGTTGTGATCGATGATAAGCTGAAAGCTGCCATTGATGCATATTATGACCAGTACGGCGCAGAATAATATTGTTATAAAAGGTCATAAAAGAGCGGCGGATTCCGAAGGTCCGCTTTTACTGGGAGGACGCAGCCTTATGAATGAAAAAATTTATAAAACTATGGCGAGCAGCGGGGCGGGAAGCCTTGCACTCGGTATTGTCGTTCTGGTGACGGGACTTGTCACAGGAATTCTGATGATCGTGAACGGTGCGAGACTGCTCAGAAGAAAATCAGAGATATTAATCTAATATGATCTGAAAAGCCGCACGTTGTTCCGTGTGGCTTTTCGGACTATTTAAGCAGGGGAGAATATTGGAAAAAGGGACAAAACGCAGAGTAAAAAAAATCGGGACAGCTTTTTTTGTACTGTATGTTCTTGTTCTTGTGTATCTTCTGTTCTTTTCAGAAGGATACGGAAGAGTGGCGGATGCAGAAAGAGAATACCGTTATAATCTTGTTCCGTTTGTGGAGATCAGGCGTTTCTGGACTTATCGAAAAATAGTGGGTACATTTGCGCTTTTCACAAATGTTTTTGGAAATGTGCTGGGATTTGTGCCATACGGATTTATTCTTCCGGTAATAACCGGAAAAATGCGAAATAGCTTTTTTATCATATTATCCGGATTTGTTATCAGTCTGACGATAGAAGTGATCCAGTTGATCACAAAAGTTGGCTGCTTTGATGTGGATGATATGATATTGAATACTCTGGGCGCAGCGCTTGGATATGGGATTTATGCAGTCTGCGACAGGATTAGGAGAAAAATTAATGGCAAGAAGATATAGATATGCATTTGCAAAAAAAAGAGAAGCTTCCAAAGGAAAATGGTCTGTAGGACTTGCGGTGGCTTCCCTCGTGCTGTTTATCGCGGCAGTTGTGCTTGCACTCTTTTTTGATGGAAAGCTCGGGGGCCTGATCGGCGGAACCGGGCTTTTTGCCATGCTGCTTTCTGCATATGGGTTTACACTGGGGCTTTCCAGCTTTTCGGAAGAAAACCGGAAACACAGGACAAGCATGGTCGGGTCTATTTTGAACGGAGTGATCCTGGTTATCTGGCTGGGACTTTTTTTATCGGGGGTATAACAGATGGATAAAAAAGAACGCTTAAAAAAACAGCTGAACTTTATTATGGAAATAGATAAAGTCAAGAATATTTTCCGTCAGACGTATCTTGCAGACGGAAAGCGGAAAGAGAATGATGCGGAGCATTCCTGGCATCTGGCGTTGATGGCAGTGCTTTTGAAGGAATATTCCAATGTGGAAGTGGATCTTTCGAAGGTGATTCCTATGGTACTGGTGCATGACCTGGTAGAAATCGATGCAGGTGATACCTATGCATATGATGAAAAAGGAGCGACAACCAAGGAATACAGGGAGAAGCAGGCTGCAGAACGGATCTACGGACTATTGCCGGAAGATCAGGGACAGTGGTTAAAAGCATTATGGGAGGAGTTTGAGGCTTACGAAACCCCGGAGGCGAAATTTGCCCATGTGCTGGATAATTGTCAGCCATTGTTTCTCAATGATGCTTCCAACGGGAAAAGCTGGGAAGAGCATCAGGTGAAGAAAAGTCAGATTTATAAGAGAAACCGGAAAACGGGAGAAGGTTCTGAAGTGATCTGGGAATATATGAAAGAACTCGTTGACAAACACATTGCCCTGGGGCATGTGATCGATGATGAAAAAGATGGGAGATGAAGTCTTGGAAGAATGCATGAAAGAACGTTATGGACTTGCTAAGGAACGGATCCGTGAGATCATAACAGAAGAAACCGTAAAAAAACCGTTTGGAGATTTTTTCAGAAACAGGGCAAAGTTTCTTTCCATGGCAGCAGATGTGATGGATGAGAGCTCAGCAGAGCTTACGATGGAGGAGTTGAAGGAGAGAAATCAATGCTTTTATCAGGATATCCTCCCGGAAAATTATGAAAGCAGCTATGGAAATCCGGCGTATGCAGTAAAGCAGTTGGGAGAATACGGAAAAGCCTTCAGTTTTCTGTATGCAGAGATCGCAGGAACTGTAGCTTATGCACATGAGAAAAGGCTGTGGGATATGATCGTATCCATGGAACTGTTTCTGGAAGTATATTCTGCATTTTGCGAGGAAGAACTTCCGGAGGCTGCAACAGTGGAAGGGATTCTCCGTTCCTATGTGAATGATTACTGCCAGGATATGATGGAACAGAGGATACGGGAAGGTGTAGATCCTGAGCTTGACTTTGCGGCAGATATCATCATGAATTCGGATCTTTCCGATCTGAGATATCTGTATCGCTATGGTGAGTTTGTTTCAGAGAATGAAACAGGAGTTGCAGAGTTTCTGAACTCCCTTTCTCAGGAAGAAATCGATAAGATGGCTTCTACCTATACAGAAGGCTATCGGATCGGATTTATCACCGGACGGAAGGATATCACAAAAAAGAAAACAGTAAATATCCGATATAGTCTTGGCTTCGAACGGATGGTAAAAGCAGCGATCCTTCAGTTTGAAAAAATGGGTCTGAAGCCGGTGATCTATCGCCATGCAACACATGTGGTAAATAAGAGAGGGGCAGTGAGAGTAGGCTATACAGGCGGCGTTGCCAATCCGCAGTACGACTACGATCATCGTCAGGACAGTGCATTGTTCCTGGATGGGGATTTTGTTCAGCGAAAACTTCGGGCTATGCAGACTTCCTATGAGAAGTACAGAGAACTGGCAGAAGTACATGGCGGTCCGGCCTGCATTGATACATTTGGAGAAAATCCTTTCTCTCCGGTAAGTAAGCCGGAAGCTTATGCATTAAGCGAGATGCAGCAGAAGCTTCAGACGGAGCTTGACAATGAATCCGGACAGATCGTAAACCGATACATCAAAGGTGATGAGAGAAGTTTTACGATCATTGCATATCCGGTTCCTGAGATTGGTGGAAATTATGAGGAAATTTTCCGTGAGATCGTAAAGATCAATACATTGGATTACCATCTCTATCAGGAAATCCAGCAGACGATCATCAATACCCTGGATACCTGTGAGTGGGTGGAAGTCAAAGGACGTGGAGACAATGAGACGGATCTTCTGATTCATCTTCATGAACTGACAGATCCGAAGAAACAGACGAATTTTGAGAACTGTGTGGCAGACGTGAATATTCCGGTGGGCGAAGTCTTTACATCTCCACAGCTGGCAGGCACAGGCGGAATCCTTCATGTGAAAAAAGTATATCTGAACGGTCTTCAGTTCCGGGATCTGAAGCTGGTATTTGACTGCGGCCAGGTTATTGATTACACCTGTTCGAATTTTAAAACCGAAGAAGAGAACCGAAAATATATTGAAGATAATATCCTCCACCACCATCCGAAGATCCCCATGGGAGAGTTTGCTATCGGTACAAATACCACAGCCTATGTGGCGGCGCTGAAATACGGAATTGCGGATAAGCTTCCGATCCTGATCGCAGAAAAAATGGGACCGCATTTTGCTGTGGGCGATACCTGTTACAGCTGGGCAGAGGATACACCGGTATATAATCCGGATGGAAAAGAGATCATCGCCAGGGATAATGAGATTTCCGAGATGCGAAAAGATGACGTAAGCCTTGCTTATTATGGCTGTCATACAGATATTACCATTCCCTATGATGAGCTTGGAAGTATCCGTGTGATCGATGATGAGGGAGAAATGCTTTCCATTATCGAAAACGGAAGGTTTGTTCTTCCGGGAACAGAGGAATTAAACCGTCCTTTTGAGAATCTTCCATTAATTAATAATATAAGTTAATTAGTAAATTTACAGTTTTTCCGATCGTATTGACAGAAAGTGAGAATATACGTAGAATAACCATAACAATAGTCAAAGGACACAGGTTAATATTCAGTTAGTGTACCATGAAAGGAGAACACAATGGCAAAAGTAGGAATTGTAATGGGTAGTGATTCAGATATGCCGGTTATGAGCAAAGCAGCAGATATCCTGGAGAAACTGGGAATTGATTATGAGATGAAGATCATTTCCGCACACAGAGAACCGGATGTATTTTTCGAGTATGCAAAGACAGCAGAAGAAAAAGGCTTCAAAGTTATCATCGCAGGTGCAGGAATGGCAGCTCATCTTCCGGGAATGTGCGCGGCGATCTTTCCAATGCCGGTGATCGGTATTCCGATGCATACAACATCTCTGGGAGGAAGAGATTCCCTTTACTCAATCGTACAGATGCCAAGTGGTATCCCGGTTGCCACAGTAGCGATCAATGGTGGCGCCAATGCGGGACTTCTTGCTGCCAAGATCCTTGCAACTTCTGACGCAGAGCTTCTTTCTAGACTGAAAGCCTACAGTCAGGATCTGAAAGAGCAGGTCGAGAAGAAGGACGCAAGGCTTCAGGAAGTTGGATACAAAAATTACTAAATAAATCTTTTACCATAAAAATAAAAAAAGTGTTGTCATAAGGAGGACATTATGGATTACAAGACTTCAGGCGTAGATATTGAGGCAGGATACAAATCAGTAGAGCTGATGAAAAAGCACATTGCCAAAACGATGAGACCGGAGGTACTTGGAGGAATCGGCGGATTCTCAGGTGCATTTTCCATGGAGAAATTCAAAGATATGGAAGAGCCTACTCTGGTTTCCGGAACAGACGGATGTGGAACCAAGGTTAAGGTAGCCATGGTTATGGACAAGCATGATACCATAGGAATCGATGCCGTAGCCATGTGCGTAAATGATATTGCGTGTGCAGGTGGCGAGCCATTGTTTTTCCTGGACTACATTGCCTGCGGCAAAAATTATCCGGAAAAGATCGCAGAGATCGTAAAAGGTGTTGCAGAGGGCTGTGTACAGTCTGAGGCAGCTCTGATCGGTGGTGAGACAGCAGAGCATCCTGGCCTTATGCCGGAAGATGAGTACGACCTTGCCGGATTTGCGGTAGGAGTCGTTGACAAAAAAGATCTTCTTACAGGAGAGGCCCTGAAACCAGGAGATGTCCTGATCGGTATGGCTTCCACAGGTGTTCATAGCAATGGATTTTCTCTTGTACGTAAAGTATTTGACATGACAAAAGAGTCTCTTGATACTTATTATGAAGAGCTTGGAACAACTCTGGGAGAGGCGCTGATCGCACCGACCAGAATCTATGTAAAAGCACTGAAAAGCATTCGAGAGTCTGGCGTGCAGATTCATGCATGCAGTCATATCACAGGTGGTGGCTTCTATGAGAATATCCCACGTATGCTGAAAGAGGGAACCAGAGCCGTTGTCAAAAAAGACAGCTATCCGGTACTTCCAATCTTCAAGCTCCTTGCCGAAAAAGGAAATATTGATGAGCATATGATGTATAATACATATAATATGGGTCTTGGAATGATTCTGGCAGTAGATCCTGCAGATGTTGACAAAACAATGGAAGCTATCCGCAAAACCGGTGACAAGCCATATGTGGTAGGAACCATTGAAGAGGGAGAAAAGGGAGTGACCTTATGTTAAAGATCGGTGTTCTTGTTTCCGGTGGGGGAACGAATCTTCAGGCGATCCTGGATGCTATTGATGCGGGAGAGATCACAAATGCAAAAGTAGATATTGTGATTAGTAATAATGCCTCCGCTTATGCTCTGGAAAGAGCCAGAAAGCATGATATAGAGGCGGTATGCATCGCACCGAAAGACTATCCGGACCGAGAAGCTTTCCATAAAGCATTACTGGCGAAGCTTCAGGAAAAAGAAGTAGACCTGATCGTTCTTGCAGGATATCTGGTTGCGATCCCTCCGATGATGGTGGAAGCATATCCCAACAAAATCATCAATATCCATCCATCCCTGATCCCGTCTTTTTGCGGAAAAGGTTTTTATGGACTTAAGGTTCATGATGCAGTTCTTGCAAGAGGAGCGAAAGTAACAGGCGCTACGGTTCATTTCGTAGATGTCGGAACGGATACAGGTCCGATCATTCTTCAGAAAGCAGTAAAGGTAAAAGACGGGGATACATCCAAGGAGCTTCAGAGACGTGTAATGGAAAAAGCAGAGTGGAAGATCCTTCCGGAAGCAATCAATCTTATCGCCAATGACAGGATCACAGTGACAGATGGAATTGTTTCTTTAAAGTAATCAGCAGACAGATGAAACAAAGGAGTAAACAGATGAAAGTATTAATCGTAGGAAGCGGCGGAAGAGAACATGCAATTGCATGGAGTGTTGCAAAAAGCCCGAGAGTTGACAAGATTTATTGTGCACCCGGAAATGCAGGAATCGCAGAATATGCGGAATGTGCAGATATCGGAGCAATGGAGTTTGAAAAACTGGCAGCCTTTGCCAAAGAAAAAGAGATCGATCTTACTATCGTGGGAATGGATGATCCTCTTGTGGGCGGAATCGTAGATGTGTTTGAGGCAGAGGGACTGCGTGTGTTCGGACCGCGCAAAAATGCTGCTATTCTGGAAGGCTCCAAGGCTTTTTCCAAGGATCTTATGAAAAAATATGATATTCCTACAGCTGCTTATGAGAATTTTGATGATCCGGAAAAAGCTCTGGAATATTTAAGAACCGAGGCAAAATTCCCGATCGTTTTGAAGGCAGATGGCCTTGCTCTTGGAAAAGGTGTTCTGATCTGCCAGGATCTTGCAGAGGCAGAAGCTGGTGTAAAAGAGATCATGGAAGATAAAAAATTCGGAAATGCCGGAAATACCATGGTAATTGAAGAATTTATGACAGGCCGTGAGGTTTCCGTACTTTCTTTTGTTGATGGAAAGACGATCCGTACCATGACATCTGCACAGGATCATAAGCGTGCAAAAGATGGAGATCAGGGACTGAATACAGGCGGAATGGGAACGTTTTCTCCAAGTCCGTTCTATACTCCGGAAGTAGATGAATTTTGTAAGAAATATGTTTATCAGAAGACAGTAGATGCCATGGCAGCAGAGGGACGTCCGTTTAAGGGGATCATTTTCTTCGGACTGATGCTTACTGCAGATGGCCCGAAGGTTCTGGAATATAATGCAAGATTTGGTGATCCGGAAGCACAGGTTGTTCTTCCGCGTATGGAGAATGATATCATTGAAGTAATGGAAGCCTGTGTAGATGGCAAACTTGATCAGATCGATCTGAAATTTGAGGACAATGCAGCAGTTTGTGTTGTTCTTGCAAGTGATGGATATCCTGTAAAATACGAAAAAGGTATTCCAATCCATGGATTTGAGAATTTTAAGGACAAAGACGGATATTACTGTTTCCATGCGGGAACTAAATTTAAAGATGGAGAGATCGTTACAAACGGTGGACGTGTTCTTGGCATCACTGCCAAAGGAGAGACATTAAAAGAAGCCAGAAAGAATGCATATGCTGCTACAGAGTGGATCAGTTTTGCAAACAAGTATATGCGTCACGATATCGGAAAAGCTATCGACGAGGCTTAAGTTGGTCATTTTTCACAGGCACAGCTTGACGAAAACAGGGATTTCATTGTACAATAGTAACAACTATGAAACGCAGTGAGTAGTTACGAACATGAAAAGCTGGATGCTGACAGGGCACAACAGGAACCAACCATTTTCCTTGATGAAGTGTCGCATCCAAGTGATGAGGCAGAGAGGACAGAAAAATGGGAATCAGTGTAGAAGAAGCAATCCATGAGCTCAGAAACAGGGAGGAAGTATTTGTTGCATATTCACAGGCAACCAGACTTCCATATGTGACCTGTGATGAAGAAACATTTAATGACCAGGCAAGGATTTTTGCCACAGAAGAAGAGATCAAAGAATATGGTAAACAGCTCCTTGAGGATAAGATCCTTCTTATGGGCATGAAATATGAAAAAAAAGACTATCCAAGACTGTATGGTACGCTGTATGCGATCGGAGTGAACAGTGTGATCTGGATCGACGGAGAAGAGAAGATCGAGATTGAGATCGGAAAGATCGCAAACCAGAGAGATATGAGTAAGATCGAGCCGTCTAAGAGACCGCTTCTGAATCCGTCGCTTGAACTTTCCGGAATTTATTTTATGCAGGAATTGCGTCGTCCGGTAAAACAGGAAGAGCACAAGAATATCCGTGAGCTGGAAGAAGAGCTGATAGCTAACCTGCGTAAGGCAGAATTCCTGATCGCGATCAATGCAGAGCAGGAAGAAGATGGAAAGCTCCATATTCCGTATCTGAAAAATAAAGAGGATAAGATCATGCAGCCTGTGTTTACAGATGTTATGGAATTTGAGAAATTTGGAAGAGGCAAGAATCTCCGTGTTGCGAAAGTGACTATAGATAAACTTCCGAACCTGATGATTCCGCAGGCAAACGCTTATGTGGTAAATCCAATGGGATTTAATCTGGTTCTTAACAAAGAACAGATAGAGAAGATTGCAGGGATCAGTAAATAAAAACAAAAATCACAGCAGGCTGCCAGGATGAAACTGTGCAGCCTTTTGCTGTTGTAGAGGAGAGATTACCCTATGGTGATAGAAATCGATTTTAACAGTGATGAGGCAATCTATATGCAGATCACCAATCAGATCATAATGGGGATCGCTACATCAAGGCTTCATGAAGGGGATACTCTGCCTTCTGTACGGCAGCTTGCAAGCATTGCAGGAATCAATATGCATACTGTGAATAAGGCATATGCGCTGCTTCGTCAGGAAGGCTTTGTGACTATTGACAGGCGAAAGGGAGCGGTGATCTCCATAGATGCAGATAAGGTCAGAGCACTGGAAGAAATGAAACAGAATCTGACAGTAGCAATGGCATGGGGATGCTGTAAAAATGTAACAAGAGAAGAAGTTCATCAACTGGTGGACGAGATTTTTGACGAGTATGACACAGACAGATAGGAGGAGACATCATGCAGGAACGATATACAAAACAGGCGGAGAATGTTCTTGCTCTGGCAAAAGAGGCAGCCAGCTCCTGCGGACATAGTTATATCGGCACGGAGCATCTGCTGGTCGGGCTTGTAGAAGAAAAGGAGGGCACAGCAGGAAGAGTTCTGGAGGAGTTTGGGATCCAGGCTGATAAAGCAATAGCCCTGATCGATAAACTGATCGCACCGCCGGGAAATACGGCTGTTTCACAGAGACCGGGATTCAGTCCGAGAACCAGAAGAGTTCTGGAGGGTGCATATGCAGAAGCAGAATCCATGCGTTTTGAGGAAGTCGGGACAGAACATATTCTGCTTGCAATGTTGAAAGAAACAGACTGTGTGGGTACCAGACTGCTGTACACAATGGGTGCCAATATCCAGAAGCTTTATGCGGCAGTACTGACGGCAATGGGAATGGACAGCGATACCATTGCGGAAGAATTTCAGGCTGTAAAAGCTTCAAAGGGAAGAAACAGCAGTGTAACACCAACTCTGGATCAGTATAGCCGAGATCTGACGGCCATGGCAGAAGAAGGTAAGCTGGATCCTGTAGTGGGAAGGGATAAAGAGATTGCCAGACTGATCCAGATCCTGAGCAGAAGAACAAAGAACAATCCCTGCCTGACTGGAGAGCCGGGAGTAGGAAAAACGGCTATCGTAGAGGGACTTGCACAGCGGATCGTCACAGGAATGGTACCGGATACTGTGAAGGATAAGCGGGTTGTAGTTCTGGATCTTTCCGGAATGGTCGCAGGAAGTAAATATCGCGGTGAGTTTGAGGAACGTATCCGAAATGTGATCGATGAGGTAAGCGAACAGCAGGGAATATTGCTCTTTATTGATGAAATCCATACGATCATCGGAGCAGGTGGAGCGGAAGGTGCACTGGATGCTTCCAATATCCTGAAACCGTCTCTTTCCCGCGGAGAGATCCAGCTGATCGGAGCAACGACACTGGAAGAATATCGGAAATACATTGAAAAGGATGCGGCGCTTGAACGGCGTTTTCAGCCTATCATCGTGGAAGAGCCTACAGAAGAGGAGGCTGTTGAAATCCTGAAGGGGCTGCGCCCGTATTATGAAAAACATCATGGTGTAGAGATTCTGGATGAGGCGATTGAGGCTGCTGTAAAAATGTCCGTTCGTTATATCAATGACCGGTTTCTTCCGGATAAGGCCATTGACATTATTGATGAGGCAGCGTCGAAAGTACAACTGGCGGGATATAGTCCGTCTCCGAAAGCAGAAGCCCTGGAAAGAGAAATCCACGATATTCTGAAACAAAAAGAACAGGCAGTCATAAATGCAGATCTCGAAGGTGCGAAAGCAGCACAGGCAAAGCAGAATGAAGCGGAAGCAGAATTGGAAAAGATCCGAAGAAAGGCGGAGCGGAAAAATCGGAAAAATCCACTTACGGTTGATGAAGAGGCAGTTGCCGGTATTGTGTCTGACTGGACCAAAATACCTGTACAGCGTCTGACAGAGGGGGAATCCCGTAGGCTTGCAAATTTGGAAAAGGTTCTGAAAAAACGTGTGATCGGACAGGATGAGGCAGTTTCTGCAGTTGCCCGTGCGGTAAAAAGGGGAAGAGTAGGATTAAAGGATCCTGCAAGGCCTATAGGTTCTTTCTTGTTCCTGGGACCTACCGGAGTGGGAAAAACGGAGCTTTCCAAAGCACTGGCGGAAGCTGTATTTGGAAGTGAGCAGGCAATGATCCGTGTAGATATGTCCGAATATATGGAAAAACACAGTGTTTCTAAAATGATCGGATCGCCTCCCGGATATGTAGGCTATGAAGAAGGTGGACAGCTCAGCGAAAAAGTGCGCAGAAATCCATACAGTGTCATTCTTTTTGACGAGATTGAAAAGGCTCATCCGGATGTGTTTAATATTCTTCTGCAGGTACTTGATGATGGTCATATTACAGATGCTCAAGGCAGAAAAGTGGATTTTAAGCAGACGATCATTATCATGACTTCCAATGCAGGTGCGCAGATGATCATGGAACCGAAACATCTTGGATTTATGTCCGGAGATACGGAAAAGCGTGATTATGAACGGATGAAGTCCGGAGTGATGGAAGAAGTGCGGCGGATGTTTAAGCCGGAATTTCTGAACCGGATCGATGAGATCATGGTATTCCATTCTCTGAATAAAGAAAATATCAGGAAGATCGTTACTATTCTTTTGAAAAACCTGGAAAAACGCTGTCAGGAACAGCTGGATATCATACTGAAAGTTACCGGAGCAGCTAAAGATCTTATCGCAGATGCAGGCTTTGACAGTAAATACGGTGCAAGACCGCTGCGTCGTGCGATCCAGACAAAGATCGAGGATGAGATGGCAACAGAAATCCTTGCAGGTCAGATCAAAGCCGGTGATACCGTACAGGTGAAGGTCAAAGACAAGAAAATCTGCTTTGAAGTAAAAGATGCGGAGAAAGCGTAAGAATTTTATTACTTTCTATAGCCAAAAAAACAGAAATAAGTTATAATTAACAAAATTAAAACTATACAACGAAAGATTTCAGGAGGACATAAGATCATGGCAGTGGTACAGGAATTGATCCGCACAGAAGATAATGGGACTATCAGTTTTGGAAATTATGAATTAAATCAGAAATCCAAATTGTCGGATTATCAGTATCAGGGAGATATGTATAAAGTAAAAACATATAAGGAGATTACCAAACTTGAGCGTAATGGAATGTTCGTATATGAGTCTGTTCCGGGAACCAGTGTGTTCCATCTTCAGCAGGATGGAACAGCAATGAGGTTTGAGGTTCAGGGCTTTGAGGATTCTCAGATCACTGTTGAACTGGAAGCTGAGACAGAGTATCAGGTATTTATTGACGATGTAAGTACAGGTACAATGACCACAAACCTGGGCGGCAAGCTTTCATTCAGTGTTGAACTGGATGCGAACACCAAAGCAGAAGTTAAAATTGTAAAATGCTAAAAAATAAAAAAACGGTTTATTTCTGTCAGGAATGCGGGTATGAATCAGCCAAGTGGATGGGACAGTGCCCGGCATGTAAGGTATGGAATACTTTTGTGGAGGAAACGGTTTCTTCCCAAAAATCTTCCTCGGGGAGTATTAAAACTACACAAAAGAAAACGGAGCCTGTAGTTCTGAAAGATATCAGTCTTTCTTCAGATGAACGTCAGAGTTGCGGAATCAGTGAACTTGACAGGGTGCTGGGAGGCGGAATCGTCCCCGGCTCCCTTGTTTTGGTAGGTGGAGATCCTGGTATTGGCAAGTCTACATTGTTGTTGCAGGTGTGCAGAAATTTATCTTCACAGGGGGTTTCTGTTTTATACATTTCTGGTGAGGAGTCTCTCAGACAGATCAAGCTCCGGGCAGATCGTCTTGGAACGTTTAATGATAAACTGAAACTGCTCTGTGAGACGAATCTCGAAAATATCCGAGAGATCATTGAGCGGACGAAGCCAGATGTAGCTGTTGTGGATTCTATCCAGACGATGTTTCATGAAGATATTTCGTCTGCACCGGGAAGCGTTTCTCAGGTGAGGGAATCTACCAATGTACTGATGCAGATCGCTAAGGGTATGGGTGTGTCCATTTTTATCGTGGGTCATGTGACTAAGGAGGGAAATGTGGCAGGTCCTCGTGTACTGGAGCATATGGTAGATACTGTGCTTTACTTTGAGGGGGACAGGCATGCGTCTTACCGGATCTTGCGTGCGGTGAAAAATCGTTTTGGTTCTACCAATGAAATTGGTGTTTTTGAGATGCAGAATTCCGGACTTGAAGAAGTGAAGAATCCTTCCGAGTTCCTTTTGAATGGAAGACCGGAGAATGCTTCGGGATCTGTTGTTGCATGTTCTATGGAGGGGACGAGACCGATTTTGGTGGAGATTCAGGCTCTGGTGTGTCAGAGTAATTTTGGAATTCCGAGAAGAACAGCAGTTGGTACGGATTTTAATCGTGTGAATCTTTTGATGGCGGTTCTGGAGAAGAAGGCGGGAGTTCATCTTGCTGCTTCAGATGCTTATGTGAATATTGCGGGTGGTATGAAAATGACAGAGCCGGCAATTGACCTGGGTATTTGCCTTGCTATTATTTCCAGTGCGAAGGAGATCGTGATCCCGGATTCGGTGATGGCGTTTGGTGAAATTGGTCTGAGTGGCGAGGTTCGTGCAGTGAGTATGGCCGGACAGCGTGTGCAGGAAGCGAAAAAGCTTGGGTTTGAGACGGTGATACTTCCTGAGGTGAACCGGACGGCTACAGAGAGGATTAAAGGAATTAAATTGGTTTATGTGGCTGGAATCAGGGATGCGATTTCTTTTATCAGAGGGTTGTGAGTTCCCGGCAGGTTATTTTGAATATGATCATGTGGTCAGCCGCTGTATGGTTTGTACGGCGGCTGTGTTTGGTTTAATAGATAATAGATAAAAACATAGATAATAGTAAGGGAAAGGCTGGTGTTGGTTATGGGTATTGGTAATATTGGAAATATGATGAAGGTTATGAATGCATGGAATACGTTTAAACAGAATCATCCGAAGTTTCCGGCTTTTTGTAGTGCGGTTTCACGGCGTGGGATTCGTGAGGGGAGCATTCTTGAGGTGACGTATATTAGTCCTGAAGGTGAGAAGCTGACTACGAATATTAAAGTGCAGGCCAGCGATCTTGAGTTGCTGAGAGAACTTTCTGGTGGTAATTGAGTTGAGCAGATAGCGAATGTTGATTATACATTGTATATGTCTGTTTGACGGGTGTTTTGGTTCCGGTGTCTGGCAGTGTTGGATCTGCCGGGTGCCGTTTTTTTTGTTGGGATGGAGAGGGGGACGCCAGAGGAAGGTGGCATCGATCCGGGTTTAGATGCAGTCGTGGATGCTGTTGAGGCTTTGTGAGGGTAGATGGAGAGAGGGACGCCAGAGGAAGGTGGCATCGGTCCGGGCAGGGACTCCGTCGGGGGATACTACTAGGGCTCCGTGAGACGGCTAAAAGCATTGCGGCAGGGCCAGAACTCGCCTTCGGCTCAGACAGCAGACCCTGCCGCAATAACGCCGTCTCCCGCAGCCCAAGTAGTAATCACCCCTCCTCCGCAGCAGCCCGGCCCGATGCCACCTTCCTCTGGCTGACGCTTCCAGCCGACAGGAAAAAAACAGAACAGGTGACGGAAGCGGACTGGGCGTCCTGTCCTGAAATGTTGGACCGGTACAGAATATTCCTATAAATACCGAAGAATCCCCGGGACCAGATTGGCGAAGTGTACCACTGTAAGCACCGAAGAATACAGAAATGAGATCGGCCCAGCGTATCACTATAAATATCGAAGAATCCAGGAACGAGATCGACCTAGCGTATCACTATAAATATCGAAGAATCCAGGACCGGAATCGGCCCAGCGTTCCACTATAAATATCGAAGAATCCAGGATCGGAATCGGCCCAGCGTTCCACTATAAATATCGAAGAATACAGGGACCAGATCGGCACAGCGTTGCACCATAAATATCAAAGAATACAGGAACGAGATCGGCACAGCGTACCACTATAAATATCGAAGAATACAGTGACCGGATCGGCACAGCGTACCACTATAAATATCGAAGAATACAGGAACGAGATCGGCACAACGTTCCACTCTGAGTACCGCAGCATACAGAAAAAAGTCAACAACGCAGCACACACAACAACGAAGAACTCCTTCCGTGCCCAACGGGGTGGGAGCGCGAGGGAGGGCGTTCGGGCCAATGTCATTTAGTTAGGGACGCCCTATTCCCAAAAGTTACAGTGTATGGTAAAAAAAGACTATACACTGTAACTTTTTTATTATGCAAAGGAGATGTGCCTATGAATTCAGCGTTTACTTATAATTATGAATTGCTCATGTCACTCATTTCTGAACTGGAGAGCGAAATAAACTCTTTTGTCACCAGACCTGGTATTGATTTTTCCAGGAAACGTAAGATATCTTTTCAGGATACGATCCTTTTTCTTTTAACTATGAGGGGCGGTTCTCTCAATACAGCATTTTTTGATTTCTTTTCATGCCGGTCTCAAAAAGATCTCCCATCCCTTTCTGCTCTCCAGCAGCAACGGGCCAAGATACATCCGGATGCTTTTTATCATCTTCTGCACCGTTTTTCACGATCACTTCCCTCTGAACATGATTATGAGGGTTTTCAGCTTCTTGCATGTGATGGCTCGGATCTGAACATCTTTTATAATCCGGATGATAAAGACAGCTGTAAGCCTTCCGGTTCCGGAAAAAAAGGCTCCAATCAGCTTCATCTTCATGCCCTATATGATCTTTGTAATAAAAAATATGTGGATGTCCTTATTGAAAAAACAATGGTCAGCAATGAATCCCGTGCATTGATACAAATGCTGCGGAATATACCTCACCCTGACAGAACGATCATACTGGCCGATCGCGGATATGAAACTTACCATGTCTTTGCACACATCATGGCAAAAGGTCTCTCCTTTGTCATCCGTACAAAAGATATTTTCAGCAAAGGGGGCATTTCCCGCGGCTTTCGTCTTCCGGACCGGGAACTGGATGAAGAGCTGGATTTTTTTATTACGCGTAGTACGGTCCACTCTAAACGGGACCCGATAAGATATAAAAAACTTTCTCCCGGATCTGCATTTGACTTTCTGAATCTGGAAAAAGATGGAAAACAGGCTGTTTATCCCATGCACCTGCGGCTGGTACGTTTTCCGCTGGATACAGGGGAATATGAATGTATTGTCACGAATCTGGGAAAAGACCGTTTTCCTCCGGAAAAAATAAAAGAACTATATCATTTAAGATGGGGGGTCGAGACTTCATTCCGAAAACTGAAATATAATATCGGGGTATCGAATCTTCATTCAAAGAAGGCGGAATATGTAGAACAGGAAATATACGCACGTATCATCATGTACAATTTCTGCGAATCAGTTACCGCACATGTAACTGTCAAACAGAAAGACCAAAAATACGTTTATCAGATAAATTTCACAATGGCTGTACATATCTGCAAAATTTTCCTGCAAAAAAGCTGTTCCACAATCCCGCCGCATATCGAGACACTCTTGCTGCAATACCTGACTCCGGTCAGACCCGGCCGGAAATTCCCCCGTTCCAAGAAGATGAAAGGTTTTGTAGCCTTTGGATATAGAGTATCTTAATATAAGAATACTATAATTTTTAAGAATAGAAAAGAGGTTGTTTAAAAACTGTAATTGCCTGCCAAGGGGGAAGTCTGTGCGTTTTGGGGTATTATATGATGAAAACTTACAGCATAACTTATATCCTAAAAATATTTTTTAATAAAAAGTCCCTAACTAAATGACATTGGAAACGGGCTTCGCAACTCCGAGTGCCTCCCCTCCCCACGAATTTCCCCGCTTTTTCAAAGCAGAATTTTTCCACAAAAAAAACCTACAATACTTTGGAAAGAAACTCCTTCGTCCTTTCCTCCCGAGGATTACTAAAAAGTTCTTTCGGATTTCTATCCTCAAGAATCACCCCATCATCCATAAAGAGCACTCTGTCGCTGACCTCCCTTGCAAATCCCATCTCGTGGGTAACCACCAGCATGGTCATGCCTTCTTTTGCAAGCTCTTTCATAACCTCAAGAACCTCTCCGACCATTTCGGGATCAAGCGCTGACGTTGGTTCGTCGAACAGAAGCACCTGGGGATTCATAGCCAGTGCTCTGGCGATAGCAACCCTCTGCTTCTGTCCGCCGGAAAGCTTTCCGGGATAAACATCGGCTTTTTCTTCAAGCCCGACTCTTTTCAAAAGATCTCTTGCCTTCTGGTCAGCCTCTGTCGCATTCCATTTGCCAAGACGTACCGGCGCAAGAGTGATATTTTTTAATACTGTCATATTGGGGAACAGATTAAAATGCTGAAAAACCATTCCCACATTTTCCCTGAATTTATCTACATTCAGCTTCGGATCCAGGAGCTGCTGCCCGTTTACGGTGATCTCGCCTTCCTCCGGTTTTTCCAGAAGATTCAGGCAGCGCAGAAAAGTAGATTTTCCAGAGCCGGACGGACCGATGATGCAAATACACTCACCCTTGTTTACATGAGTTGTGATTCCCTTTAATACGTGTACATCCCCGAAGGATTTTTTCAGATTTTTAACATCAATCACTTTCTCTCAGTCTCCTTTCAAATCTCTTCAGCAGAAGGCTCAGGCACTTCACGATCAGATAGTACATGATACCTGCAACGATCAGCGGTATGAACATCTGATAAGTACGGGAAGAAACATAGCTTGCCGCCTTTGTCAGATCCATGATACCCACATAGCCCAAAATAGAAGTCTCCTTGATCAGCTGGATAAACTCATTACCCATTGCCGGAAGGATGGTTTTTACAGCCTGCGGAATGATAATAAAACGCATGGTATCTTTGTACCCAAGTCCCAGAGAACGTCCTGCCTCACTCTGACCTTTGTCTACAGACAAAATACCTCCGCGGATAACCTCGGAAACATACGCACCGCTGTTGATACCGAAGCTGACCACTGCTGCCACATATCCAAGTCTGCTGTGGAACACAGCAAAATAAATGATCATCAGCTGAAGAACTGACGGTGTTCCGCGGATCACATCAACATAAATATCTGCTATCGTGGAAAGAATGGTTCTTCTGCCTTTTTTCGCAGCTCCGAGACGTACCAGAGCCACCACAAGACCGATCAGGATACCTACGATCACAGACAAAAGGGAAACGATCAGTGTAATTCCAAGACCGTTAATATAAAACTTCCAGCGGTTATCCTGAAGGAAAATAAAGCTTAAAAGTCCCAGAAAACCATCTGTTGCTGCTACATCTGTCACATCCTCACTGTTTTCAAGTGTGTCCACAAAATACTTCTGATAAAGATCATCATATTTTCCTGATTTTTTTACTTTTGCAAGCCCGTCATTAATGATCTGAACAAGCTCTGTGTTTCCTTTTTCAATACAGAAAACCGTATCCTCTGCTGTGCTTGGCACAGACTCATACTGCAGATCTGAATTCTGTTTACAGTAGATCTCAGCCATGATATTGTCGATCAGAACTGCATCTGCTCCACCGTTTTTCAGCTCCATGACTGCACTGGAAGCGTTTTTAAATCTTTTTACTTTGGCATCCTTAACTTCACCGTAATCAGTAGTCTCGCCGGATGCGATCATATCACTCTGTGCACCCTCCAGAACTGCAACTGTTTTTCCGGACATCTCCTCAAAATCCTTGATCGGATTATCCTTACGGCTGATGATGCACTGTGTACCGGTATAGTAAACATCGGAAAAATCAACACTTTTTTTACGATCCTCAGTAGGTCCGATTCCGGCAGCGATCACCTGCACATCTCCGGCCTCCATGGAACCCATCAGGGAATCGAAAGGCATATCCTTCCATACCAGCTTTACATTTTCTTCCTTGGCTATCGCCTCCAGAAGATCGTAATCAAAACCTGTAATATTTCCATCATCGTCCAAGTATTCAAACGGTGAATACTCTGCATTCGTTCCTATGATGATGGTCTGCTGTTCTGCCGCTTTTACTGCCACTGCACTGCTGAAATATACCGGCAGAGCCATGATCATGCACAGTACAAAACAGATAAGAGCTCTGCTTTTTCCATTGCGTCCCATTATTTTCCCCTCCTGCTATTCATATTTTTTTCCGTAGCCAAAAGCACCTTCCATGCCACAGATGCCTGCTGCAAAAGCTGCTGCCTCTTTAAGACTTTCACGGATCGCGGTTTCCTTATCCATACCAGCTTTAGTTCTTCCAATAAAGCCAGTAAGGAAAGACGCGATCAGGGAATCTCCTGCACCGAGAGTATCCTTCACTTTCTCAAGCGGAGCTGCTTCCTGGGCAAAAAATTTCTCCCCATCATAGAGAATACAGCCTTTCGCACCTCTGGAAGCCATGGCAAGTTCCGGTCCCATGGAGGTGAGCTTTTTCAGATGTTCTTCTGCCTCCTCATCGGTTCCATCAAAAGAGCAAAAAGCATATGTAACATACGGTGCCGTTTTTTCATAATATTCTTCTGTGGAATCATCGGAAAAATCGAAGGAAACCGGGATTCCGGCTTCTTTGATCTTGTGGAGCTCACTCTCTGTAAAAGAATAATTTCCGCTGTGTACCACATCGAAGCCTTTCATATATTCCAGATCAAAACGATCAAGGATATACGGTGTTTTTCCACGGATACCACCATCATTAAAATCCAGGAACTCACGGTCTCCGTCTTTTAATGTGATCCTGGAATAACCGTTTTCACCGTGAAGCTGTTTACATTTCACAGTTTCCACGCCGATTCTTTCCAGTGTATCCATGATCAGATCTGCTCTGTCGTCATCTCCGAAATATCCCATATACGCTGTTTTTTCACATCCGGCCATTTTACCGTAGACACTGACATTTACACAGTTGCCGCCTGGATACATGGTTTTTAGGTGATCATAGATATCCACAACATTGTCTCCGAACCCAAGGAGTTTTGTACTGTATCTGCTCATTTTTCCCCTTTCTCTGTGCACAGGCACAGGCAGCGTTTTTAGTATTCCACAACGCCCATATATCTTCTCATATCCAACGGATGACGGCGTTTATCCTGCAGTGCAGTGCGGTAAACAGTTGTCATAGTATAGAAAAGCATTGGTGTAAAATATTCCACGCAGCTGTCGTCAATAGCTGCCATGCCAAGTTTATCTGCATCGATCACTTCGTATTTTTTTCCGTATTTCTCAAGGAAGGTCAGAACACGCTCATCCATCATACGGTTTCTGCCCCTGCTCATCATAAGAATATACAGATGATCCTCATCCGTTACCTCAAACGGTCCATGGAAATATTCCGCACTGTTCAGATAACCGCAGTCCATCCACTGCATTTCCTGAAGTGAGCAGATCGCAAAGCCGTAGGCCTGTGAATAGGAGGCTCCTGATGCCATGATATAAAGGTTCGGTTCCTCTGAATATTTTTCTGCAAAAAGCCATGCTGCATTCTGCTGATCCTTCACTGCAGCTGCAATAACATCATCGATCTTTTCAAAGCCTTCCACGATCTTATCGTAAAGCTTATATCCCGGCTCCTGTACCTTCATCAGCTCATTAAGAATACGAAGTACGATTCCCTGAGGCTTCTCTGCTTCCTTTACCCCCGGTGCCCAGTCGTATACAACGGAGATCCATTTATCGGTATCACATGGGGAACCTGGCGCATGTGTCATTGTAACAACAGCTGCACCTGCATCCATTCCTGTTTTTGCTGCCTCCAGACACTCCTTTGTCTTGCCACTGTGGGAGCAGATGATCAGAAGACTGTCTTTTCCCAGCTTCTTCGGCGGTGTCAGTGCAAACTCTCTTGCAGGGATCCACTGTGCATCCATCACTGCGGATTCCGCACGGACAAAATAATATCCCGGATACAGATCCACAAGAGATCCTCCGCATGCAAGAAAATACACATTTTTGATTGTTCCATGCTCTTTGTTGATCTTATTTACGATTTTTACTGCGTCCATTTTCATCCTCCGGTTTTCGTGGAAATTCGTCTGATAATCCTCTGAATCCATTGAAAATACAGGTTTTTTCAGATTTTCAGATGATTTTCTTTCTCTTAAATTTTTGCATTTTATCTTTTTAAAAAATATAACATATTATAACGTTATAGTAAAGAGTATATTCATGATTTATGATTAATTATTCATCCTATACACATTCCTCCGCACTGCAAAGGTTTGTCTCTTACTGGACAAATATATCCGCACTATAGTAAAATATCGTTTATGAACAATCTCAGAAAGGATATTTTCATGTTAAATAAAAATTCGATCCAGCCGCTTTACAAGCAGCTTATGGATATTATTACCAGCCAGATCAAAAACGGTACCTACAAGCCCGGGGAAAAAATCCCGACAGAGCCGGAGCTTGCCGAGCTTTACCATGTCAGCCGGATCACTGTCCGACGTACAGTGGAGGAGCTTTGTACCCAGGGGTATCTGATCAAGCATCAGGGCAAGGGAACTTTCGTAAAGTCTCCTATGATCTTCCGTAAATTTGAATCCCAAAAAAATATGAGTTTTTCCGAATCCTGCCGCCAGAATGACCGTATTCCGGAATCTCACGTACTGTCCTTCTGCAAAAAAAATGCGAACACCGTAACCTCTGATTTTCTGCAGCTTGCTCCCGATGAAGAAGTTTTTTTCCTAGAACGTCTTCTTCTGGCTGACAGTATTCCGGTTATTGATGTTCACACCTGGCTCCCCACACGGCTTTTCCCGGATTTTGATCCGAACGCTGTAGAAAACGGTTCTTTTTTTGAATATATAAAAAATACCTACTGCTGTACGATCGCAGAGTCCAGCCGCAGCACCATTTCTGTTACTGCAGCCTCTCCGGATATGGCAAAAACTTTGCGTCTGTCTTCCGGTGATCCTGTGCTGATCCTGGATTCCTATATGGAAGCTCCTGATGGAAGTCCGCTTTACATCAGCCGTGAATACATTGCAGGTTCCCGCTATACGATTTCATTTTGAAGAATCAAATACAGTTTATTCAGGACTCCGATCCATCACTGCCTGTCATCTGTGCCTCAATAGCCTTTCCAAGGCGGTTATAGATCTTCACCGCATCCTCTACATGGAGCGGGCTTCCGGTATTTCCCGATGCGCCTGCCGTTACCAGTATGTATTCCCTGTCGTAGATCTCTGCAAAGCTTGCAAGACACAGACCCGCCTCGCTGGTATATCCTGTCTTGCCGCCCAGGATCTTGCCGCCGGTAACGGAAGGGTCAGAAAGATTTTTGAACATGGTACTGTAATATGTAATCCCGCTGGGATGGATATTCGTCACTCCTGTGGAATGCCGCGGACTCTCAATGATCTCTCTGAACGTATCGTTCCGAAGCGCATACCTGAGCAGCACCGCAATATCTCTCACCGTACTGTAATGATCCGGATCATGAAGCCCTGTGGTATCACAGAAATGCGTACCATTCATTCCAATCCTCTGTGCCTTCTTATTCATCAGCTCCACAAATCCATCCCTGGAACCGCCTACAGTATCTGCCAGTGCGATACAGCACTCTGCACCGGATGGCAGCATGGCACCATAAAGAAGATCGATGGCCCGCACGGTCTCACCGGGCTGAAATCCTGCCTGGGTGGCATCCTGCTCATAAAGCCCCTGGAACATTTCCTGGGTCAGTGTGATCTCCTGATCCAGATCATCCAGGTTCTCAATAGCCACGAGCACCGTCATGATCTTCGTCATGGAAGCCGGATAGATCTTCTCATCGCCCTTCATATTTCCGATGATCTTTCCGCCTTTTACCTGCATCAGCACTGCGTAGGGACTGTTGATACCGCTCATCTCAAGCTTACGGACAACCGGTCTCTGCAGAGACTCCATCCAGTCACCTACCCCTTTGTTCCAGCCGATGATCACTACAAGTGTCAGGATCACGATAGCTTCTACCACCAGGCAGAGTATCATTTTTATTTTATTTACCTGTTTTTTTATTTTCTTCGCTTTACGCTTTTTTGATCTCAATTTATACTCCCTGTTCAGACAAATTCATCTGTAAGAAAAACTTACAGAAACGTTTTCCCCATCTTTTTTATATTAACATGATTATTATTTTTTTCTGTAAAATCTATATGAAAAAGCTCTGATGAACTTTCGGTCTGTTACAACTCTGTTTGTGCCTTATTGTAGGATTTTTGTCCCCAAAAATCAAGGTGTATAAATGTATAAAAAAACACCCTGTACAAAGTTTTCTCTGTACAGGGTATTTAAAATTTATTACTGAGCTAATTTAATCGGGTTAAGCTTAACACCAGGTCCCATTGTCGGAGCGATTGTAACGCTCTTCAGATACTGACCTTTCAGTGTGCTAGGTCTAGCCTTTGTGATAGCTCCCATAAGCGTCTGGAAGTTGTCGCTTAACTGCTCCTCGGTAAAGGAAGCCTTTCCGATCGGAACATGGATGATGTTGGATTTGTCAAGACGATACTCGATCTTACCTGCTTTAATGTCGTTAACAGCTTTTGTTACGTCCATTGTTACAGTACCAGCTTTCGGGTTTGGCATTAAACCTTTCGGTCCAAGTACACGACCAAGACGACCTACAACGCCCATCATATCCGGTGTTGCAACTACAACGTCAAAGTCAAGCCATCCCTCGTTCTGGATCTTCGGAATGAGGTCCTCAGCTCCTACGAAGTCTGCTCCTGCTGCCTTTGCCTCTTCTGCCTTAGCATCTTTAGCAAATACAAGTACACGAACTTTTTTTCCTGTTCCGTGTGGCAGAACAACTGCTCCACGGATCTGCTGATCTGCGTGACGTCCATCGCAGCCTGTACGGATGTGAACTTCGATGGTCTCGTCGAACTTAGCTACAGCTGCTTTTTTAACAAGGCTGATAGCCTCTGGTGCATCATATAATGTTGCGCGGTCTACTGCTTTCGCAGCTTCCACATATTTCTTTCCTCGTTTCATTTCTATAACCTCCTGTGGTATTTGCGGGGAAAAGCCCTCCCACTTGAAAATTTCACTTTTTCTACGGGAACCCCGAACTTAAGCTTCGGTATTTATTAGTCTACGACTTCGATTCCCATACTTCTTGCTGTACCGGCGATCATGCTCATAGCAGCCTCGATGGATGCTGCATTGAGGTCTTTCATCTTCAGCTCAGCGATCTCCTGAATCTGTGCCTTAGTAACTTTAGCTACTTTGGTCTTGTTCGGTACACCGGAACCAGATTTGATGTTTGCAGCTTTCTTAAGAAGAACTGCTGCCGGCGGAGTCTTGGTTATGAAGCTGAAACTTCTGTCAGCGTAAACAGTGATAACAACCGGGATGATAAGATCTCCCTGATCAGCTGTTCTTGCGTTGAACTCCTTAGTAAACTGTACGATGTTTACACCGTGCTGTCCAAGAGCCGGACCTACAGGTGGTGCTGGAGTTGCTTTACCAGCCGGAATCTGTAATTTAATATATCCTGTTACTTTCTTTGCCATTTTCGGCACCTCCTATGTGGTATTGGCGGGGGTGTGTCCCTCCCACTTGCTGTTACCTTGTTTTTGAATTACTCAGCTTTTTTGATTTCTGTGAAACTTATTTCTACCGGTGTTTCACGACCGAAAAGCTCAACATTGATCGTTACCGTCTGTTTCTGCATGTTGATACCTGTGATCACACCTGCGGTATCTTTCCATGCACCACCGGTAACGACTACCATGTCGCCCTCTGCGAAGTCCACTTCGATATCCGGTTTCTGGATACCAAGCGGCATCATTTCCTCTTCTGTAAGAGGCACAGGCTTTGATCCCGGTCCTACGAATCCTGTAACACCGCGGGTATTACGGACAACATACCAGGTATCGTCATTCATCACCATATTGAGAAGCACATAGCCTGGAAACATCTTTTTCTGAACCTGTCTTGAGGTTCCGTTCTTCATCTCCACTACATCCTGCAGCGGGACACGTACCTCCAGGATCTGGTCTTCCAGGTGTCTGTTCTCGATCGTCTTTTCAATGTTGGCTTTTACCTTGTTCTCATACCCGGAATAGGTATGGACAACGTACCATTTTGCTGCTTCTGACATATAATCACCTTGTCCTTACTTCATTAAGAAATTAATGCATTCCAGAATTCCGGAATCCATTACACTGATAACCACTGCCAGGATGATCGTGATGATCACGACCACAACAGTCTGCTTTGCCAGTGTGGGACGGTCTGTCCAGACAATCTTCTCAAATTCTGACTGAAGTCCCTGAAACCAACTTTTCTTCTGCGGCTTATCCGCAGATTTCTGTTTTTCCATAGCATAACCTCACAAATCTCTGTGATTACTTTGTTTCCTTGTGCAGAGTGTGTGTATGACAGAACTTACAATATTTCTTGGTCTCCATTCTCTCAGGATGGTTCTTTTTCTCCTTCGTCATATTGTAGTTACGCTGCTTGCACTCGGTACATGCTAATGTAATCTTAACGCGCACAACTTCCACCTCCAGTGTTTTCATTTGCATGGTCTTTTGCGCCGCCCGGAACGTATATCCGTCGTCATTTTCGGGCATAAAAAAAAGACCTAACTTCCATGTCGCTCGTCAATTTTATCACAGAGCATGGGTACAAGTCAAGCCTTTTTCGCTTAAATATAAAGAATTTCACTATTCCTCACGGATGCTTCAAGTGCACAAATTCGATTCCGCTACACTGCATCTCATTTTCGGGCATCGCCCCTGTACAAAAAGCCATAAGAAGCCCAGGCACATCGTGTCTTCTTCTGTCTTTCTGCGCCATTTCGACTGGTACTAAAAGTAGTCATAACCACCGTGGATGTCCACCACACTGCCGTTCATATATCCGTTAGACAGCACTGCATAAGCCATATCCGCCACTTCCTCCACAGTTCCAAACCTGTGGAGTGCGATCTTCCGGTTGATACGGTCGTAGCTCTCCTGGGTGCGGGCGCTGTGCCACGGAGTTTCGATGAAGCCAGGTGCAATAGCGTTGACTGTGATGCCCTTTGGCTCAAATTCCTTTACCAGGGATCTGGTCAGAAAATGGATGGCTGCCTTGGTGACTCCATATACAAGGGAGGAAGAATACGCCTGCTGTCCTGCATAGGAACCGGTAAAAAGCACACTGCCACCCTCCACCATCATGGATCTCAGCTCTTTGACCATAAATACAGGTACGGAAAGATTGGTGTTTACGATCCGTGTCCACTCCTCAAAGCTGTAGTCTTCATATTTTGCATAGGTGCTGGTTCCGGCATTGCTTACAAGCCAGTCAATATGGTCTGTCTGCTTTTTCAGCTCCTCCACAAAAACCATCATCTCTTCATAGGAAGACATATCTGCCTTTATCAAAGTCACCTGAGATCTTTTTTCCTCAGGAAGGCTCTCCTGAAACGACAGTGCCTTCTTCTCATCATGTCCATATGTTACGAAGATCCTGTCAGCCTTTGCTGACTCTGCCAGGATCTTTTCGGCGATCCCTCTTCCGATTCCGGAGGTACCGCCTGTGATCACAGTTATTTTTCCCATTTTACAGCTCCATCAGTTCATCAAATATCGGTTTCGGTATATAAGGCTGCTGATTGTGGATTGGCTCACCCAGACAGGTTTTCGGGTATGCGTAGGTTCCATGCTCCAGCATGATCTCCAGAAGCTCCGGTCCATTCTGCTCCAGGAATCCACCGGCATATTTTTCCACGTCTTCTCCCTGGATGCGCTTTGCAGAAATTCCGTAGGCCTGCGCCACATCTGTAAAATCGCAGGACGAGAATCCGCTGCCATCGGAGGTATCCGCATATACACAGTCAAAATAATCTCTCTGAAGATGACGGATCATTCCCAGCGCCTCATTATTCATTACGATCATCTTCACCGGGATATTCTCGCGCTTCACCCACTGCAGCTCCTGGATATTCATCTGGAAGGCTCCGTCTCCGCAGATACATGCCACCGGCTTGCCGGTAGCATAATAAGCTCCGATAGCCGCCGGAAGTGCATATCCCATAGCACCATGTCCGCCGGAAAAAAGGGTCTTCTGCCCCTGCTGATTATGGAAGGACTGATAGCTCCAGACCATATGCTGTCCCACATCCACAGCAACAGCTCCGGTATCGGAAAGCTGATCACTCAAGTATGCGATCATACGGTTCGGATAGCGCTGCGGTGTCTCATCGTCCACTTTCCAGAGTTCCTTACGGATCTTCTGGCAGACAGCAAGCCATTCCTCATAGGAACCGATCTGTGCCTGCTGATCTGTCAGCTTACGCACCACAGTCTCTGCGCTGACGCAAAAGCATTTCTCACCTTCTCTTCCCTCATGGATCTCTCTTTGAAGGTTATAAGGATCAATATCCACACGGATGATTTCTGCATTCTTCGCAAACTCATGAACCTTAGTACCAATCTGACGGGTACACAGGGAAATTCCAAAGCAGAGCAGAAGGTCGCTTTTTGCATTGGCGATCATATTTGCATACCGGTGTCCGTAGGCACCGCCAATGCACCCGAAGTTCAGAGGATCATCAAAGCTCAGTGCAGACCGGGCAAGTACGCTTGTGATCACCGGAATGTGATGGGCGCGTGCGAGATCTGTGAGCATTTTTTCTGCTTCTCCGGAAGCTCCGTGACCGATCATAAATACCGGCCGTTTTGCAGTCCTGATCTTATCCAGAATATATTCTGCCGCCTCTGCTCCATCAGAAGAATCCGCCTTTGCAACTGCATCCCTGTAAAAGGCTGCCCCGTTTTCCGGATCATTTTTTCCATATACAGCTGTCTCGATCTCTTCCTCGGAAAATTCCATATCATAAACCGGATCTTCCACCTCGCCTCTCTGCACGTTCATGGGAAGATCGATAAGAACCGGCCCCTTCCGTCCTGTATTGGCGATCTGCCATGCAAGATTCAGTTCACGGACGATATTTTTCGGATCACGGACCTGCACCGCGTACTTGGTTACCGGCTTTGCCATGGAAACCATATCGATCTCCTGAAAGCCCTGCTGACGAAGGCCTGTAATACCGGAATATTCATAGGTATTCAGCTGTCCGGTGATAAAGATCACCGGAAGAGAATCGAAATACGCATCTGCCACACCGGAAAGCAGATTAGCAGCTCCCGGACCGCTGGTGGCATAGGCACAGCCGCAGGCATTCTTTGCCTGAGCATAACCGCAGGCAGCAAAAGCAGCTCCCTGCTCATGATAGCTGGAATGACTTCTTACATGGGGATTCTTCTCAATGGAATCTACCAGATGTGCGATCATGGTTCCCTGATATCCAAAGAAATCATGGATCCCTTTTTTCTGCAGAAATTCCACAACATAATCTGTAAGCTTGACCTTAGACATATTTTTTTACCTTCTCCATATACGAGATCCTTCCTGTTTTTTCCAGATACTTAAGATACAGGTCAAAAACCTCCGGATCTGTTTCAAATGCTTCTTCATATTTCAGACAGCGATCATTCATCCTGGTATATCCTGCAAATGCTTTTTCCAGTTCCACATAATCTTCATTTTTGAAGAGATTCCGGATATAGCTGAGCTTTTTGTGATAAGCCAGTGCACAGGTATATTTTTCCCCGCAGAATTTGGCATAATCCCAGCATTGTGCAAGATATTCCCGGTAATTCATTCCAAACTGCCTGCGCTTTTCCCTTTTCTTCCTGACAGAAGCAAATTTCTTCAGTTCCTTTGACTGCTGCAGAAATTCCTCGCATGGGATCAGTGTGCTGCACACCACCAGCGAGCCGGGAACATAGTTTTCCATTGACTTATTTCGATAATTTTTGCCGTAGGCCCGGGTGAGATAGCTGTCTGTATTTCCCGGAACCATAAAGGATTCTCCTCCAAGCATTGCCTCCCCGGGATTTTCAAAAATATGCGCAGGAAAATAAAGATTCTGGTCAAAATATCGGAGTACATAGGTTTTTGCGCCATCCTGCGGCTGCCGGAGCAGATCCCGGAATATGCTCTTTGCCAGCCAGCCTCGTCCGCACAGGGAAAGGACTCGCACCATCCAGATACATCCCAGCTCACGCCGGTTCCGCCACTCGCCTTTTTTTCCGTAGATCCTTTTCCATCCATCTTCGCGCATACGGTTCCAGAGATATTTTCCCTTTGGGCCATATTCACACTGCAGCGGAAGGATATTGATCCCCAGTCCCGGATGTTTGTATTTTCCGTACTCGTCCAGCTTATAAAACAACGTATCTTTATCTGTATAACGCAGAAAAAATCCGGGGAACCGGCTGTTATTCTCCATAGATTCCAGAGCTCTGCGCAGCTCCGGTTCTTCATCAAAGATATTTTTAAATCTGGCCATATCACCGGTCTTCATATAAATATCATTGCTTGCCGGATTCATGGGAAAAGGACGCTCCGTTACCGCACAGAGGGTAAGATACGGAGAAAGATAATATGTGATCTTATTTTTTCTGCATATGGTATCTATTTCTTTTAGAAGTTCCAGTACTTTCTGCTGTTCTCTGTTCAATACACTCTGCCTCGTTTCTGTTGATCTGTCATTACAGGATCCGCTTCAGAAGCTTCTGAAGTTCTTCCTGACTTTTATACTTCTCCAGCCAGCTGTTCAGAAATTCTGTCACGTCAGCTTTCTTTGCGAAAAATCTGGTCCGCCGGCTCCCATCGTAAAGATCCTCCAGGAAGATCCTGGAAAGCTCATTTTTTATATAGGGATGCATCTCATGATCCAGTGCCATGAAATAATTTTCGAAAGCTTCCCGGGTACGCCCCTGTTTCTTCCGGATATCTCCCAGAAGCTTGTATACCTCTCCCTGCCATTCCTTGTGGACCAGAAGGCTGCGGATCTCCTCTGCCAGATATTCCATCTCGCCCTCTTCCTCACTGCACAGGATCCTGGTACGGCCCTCTGCCAGTGCTTTGGGATAGCCAAATCTCTGCCATGCACAGGTAAGTGCCTCTTTGTACACTGGCTCCTCAAGGGTTCCCTCCCTTGGAGAATCACCGGAGATCCCAAGCTCTTTGCAAAGCTCTCTCACCAGCTCTTCCAGTTCCCCTTTTGTACGGACGGAAGATACCTTTGCAAGATAAAAAACGCCTCTGATCTCTTCGTCCTCCGGCATCAGTCTGCTCCAGAATTCCATAAAAGAGAGCGCTTCTGATCTTCTCTGGCTTCCAAGCAGATCCCGACAGTCCCGGATCGCCTGGGACTTCTGTTTTTTCAGGAATTTATCAAGTTCCAGCTGCACAATGCCGTTATTGGTGCATTCTCTGGCTTTCAGATACTCTGCCATTGCTTCGTTTCGGAGGCCCTTTTTCCAGAGAAGATCGCCCTTATATTTCATAAAATATCCATCCTGGGGAAATACTCTCAGGCAGTAAGACAGAAATTTCTCCGCTTCCGAAGCATTCTGCGGTCCTTCCAGGCGCTCCATCACAAACCGGCATTTAAATTTCAGAAATCCCGGAACATCCGGATATTTTCTGAGAAGATCATCCACGATCGCCTCTGCTTCCTGCATTTCTTTAAATTCATAGTGGCTGGCTGCTTTTCGGAAACGGCGGATATCCTCCACTGTCTGCTCCATTTCCGGAGTAAGATGATCCATTTTCCTGCGTACCTCGTACATACGGTATGCCTTGGAAACACGCTCCTGATAGATCAGTGTCAGCATAGCCGCCTGAAAAGCCTCATCCTCCAGCGGGATCAGGATTGGATGATAGAACGGACGGATCCCGTTAAAATCCTCACGCCCGATAAACTCCATGCTGAGCTGTACACGGTAATACTCCTCAAAGATCTCACCAAGCACATCATATCTTCTCTCTTTCAGCAGGGTCTCCGCTGTTTTTTCGGATCTCATCAGCCGGGCAGACACATCCCGGGCTACAACACCGGCTTTGATCCTTCTTCGTCTGTCATCCTGTTTATGGTCTCCCTTTGCCATTAAAAGGCAGTAGAATTTGCGGAAAAGCATCTGTCTGCGGATACGTTTTTTGTCGATCCTTGGCATATATTCATCCCGCACCTCCTGATAGCCGGCGCCCGGAACATCAACAGACTCATGAGATTCCCTTTCCCCATGAGGCGGTATATAGGACCATTCGTCCCCGTAATGCCAGATCAGATAATCACTGGTCCTGTGAGGGATCATAACCTTTTCGCCCTCGAAGTCCATATATTTTACAGGGAACATCATATCCTTGTCAAAAAGAAACGGGCAGCCTCCCCATCGCATGGCATAGCGGCTGCACTCCTCTTCTTTATAGGAAAACATGATCTTCTCCAATTTCTTTAAGGTTCTGTCCTTTCCGCAGAAGGTATAGCGGAAAAGCCAGTACAGATATCGCCAGGGAGAAATTTCCCATCTGGTTCCCACGACCATGCTGATATTCAGAAGTTCCGTATAGATCATCATATGGTCCCGGTATTTCTCATACTCACGGTCATCATCCGGAATGGGATCCAGAGTCAGTACGTCAATGATCTCACCAGCCTTGTCGTCTCCTATGATCTGATGCTTGTGGATCGCACAGGTATCCGTACTTCCGTAGCGCGGAAAACCGTTGGTATAATTACGGTCCACTTCTGCACAATAAATCGCCCGGTTCGGCGGCATCTCGTTCTGACATATTTCTACAAATTTATCCCAGTCACTTTTGGGCATGTAGATATCCACATCATCGTCCCATGGGATAAAGCCTTCATTTCGAAGAACACCGATCAGAGTACCTCCGGCCATTACATATCTAAGATCATGCTTTTTGCAGATCGCATCAACCTCCCGGAAGAGCTGCAAAAGAAGCTTCTGTTTTTCTGTCATCTGTCAACCTCTTTGATTAATTATTTTCAAAAGCTCAGCCAGAGTTTCTGATTCTTCATAAAAAATTCTCGTACATTCTGTCCGTCTGTCACGGATCATGATGACCAGCTCCTGAAGCAGATAACGAAGACCATTTCCCTCAAAATTAAAGCTGTAGCGTTTCAGGAATTCCTGACCTTCTATTTTGGCTTCAAAATATCCGGTATTCCACCAGTCACCGGGTACGGTGATACGGCCCCTGGTCCCGATGATCACAAGCTCGTTTTCCACATCCACCGTTGTTCCGATCTCAATGGTCGCCAGTGCCCGGAGATACTTCATCGTGATCGTATTATAAATAAAGCTGCCGTCACTGCTCTTCACCGCATTGGTCTTCACATCCAGATAATCCTTACCGAGAAGCTTGATACATGCACAAAGCGCCTGGCTGACTGTTTCGCTGAAATTCTTTCCGCCCTCAAAATCATCCTGAGAAATCGCGCATTTTACAGCTACCACATCTCCCACAAGCGCTCCATGTGTCAGCCAGACAAGCTGCGTAAAAGCACGCAGATAGACCATGGTAAGCTTCTCTACCAGAACAACCTGATGTGCCTTTGCCAGTGCAAACAGCTCTCTTATCTCTTCCGGCTCCAGAGCCATAGGCGTGTCACTGATCACATATTTATCATATTCCAGTGCCTTTCGGATATAATCTGCCCTGTTTTTCAGACCGGATCGGATATAAACGATATCCAGTCCTTCCAGAAACTGTCCGTAATCTGTACCATAAGAGTCAAGTTCGTATCTGTCACAAAATTCTCTCGCAACAAAAACGTCCTCGGAATACACACTTTCTACATGCAATCCGCTGACGTACTTGGACTCCATCACCATTTCGTTGTCCTCTGCATCATCCGTAACAATGCCCATGCTGTAGATCATACCCTCACTTCTGAGCTTGGTACTGGAAATATTTTTGGTACGTTCCAGATAAACGACCTCACAGTAATTCTTTAGATAATCAAATTTGCCACGCCAGTCCGAACCGACTACCAGAAGGTCGATATTGTATTTTGTAATGTCATTTAGCTTCTGCCCCTGATATTCCTCTACAATGATCTCATCCGCAAAACCCGTCTTGCGGACATTTTCGATACGCTTCAGAAGGCTGTCCTGTACATTCAGCTTGCCACGTTCGATATCATAGCTTTCACTGGTGACACCCACAACAAGATAATCTCCCAGCTCCCTGGCTCTTTTCAGAATATTGTAATGTCCCTGGTGGAACAGATCAAAGGTACCGTAAGTAATGACTTTTTTCATTATTAATTTAATCCTGCGCTTTCTCTTCTTTATTTTTCAAAAGCACTTCCATTTCCCCCTGCGGTTCTGTAATCTCTAATATATCATCCAGGTCCTGGAGCTGCTCAAATTCCTGTGGAGCTCCGGCATCATCCATGCCGTCCTCCATCTCAAGATTCTCATCTACAAAGAAATCCTCGTCACGGATCTCTTCCTGTTCTTCTGTCTCACGTTCCAGTACAGCCGCCACATCATCCTTTACCTTCCGCGCATCCTCCTCGTCCAGAGTTGCCGCAAGCTCCTCAATGGCTTTCTTTCTTTTCAGTATGATCTCATAACGGTCATCTTCATCATATTCATCCTCAAGTCCTTCATCCTGCACCTGCTTCTCACGTTTGAACAGAATAAATGTAAGCAGGTTCAGTACCCCTCCGTAGAGGAAAGATACCGGCTTGCTTCCAAGGATCAGCACAAGCACCCAGGATACTCCGAAAAGCACCCAGACATTCAGCATCTGCGGGATGCTGAGAAGAAGCAGACCGTTGAGTACGATCATGATCGGATAATGGAAAAAATAGATCCCCATGGTATTTCTTCCGATAAAGGTAACCGGCAGCTTCACATCCGGGATCAGTGCCAGAAACGTCAAAACCAGCACAAAAGATACCAGATACATCAGAAGGCGGATCAGCATTCCCGTGATATCATCCATTCCCGATAACTGATACGTATGATTCCCGCGGAAAATATCTACCGGAATCTCATTGGCGATCATAAAATTCGGAACTGCATACAAAAGCAGGGCTGAAACCAGGATCAGGATCCATTTGCCCTTGAATTTACGGACTACATCTGTGTAATCACTCTTCCACAAATAGCCTGCCACAAAAAGCGGAAAAAATACAACGATCCTGGAACTTGAAAGATAGGTCGTAAATTCCGGTCTTGTTCCTGCCCACAATGCAAAAATAATGCTCAGAGGCACAATAAAACGTATCTTGCCAAGTGCTTCGATAGTCAGCCTGTAGATAAACAGTGCCAGCACATACCACATAACTGTTCCGGACGGACGGAGCAGTTCATAATCCATGCTTCTGCCGGTCCAGATATACGCATACCAGGTCAGACTGTATCCAAGAATATAAGGGATCAGCAGATTCTTCACATTCTTCAGTACATCCTGTGGCTTCTTGGAAAGATATCCGGATATAAAAATAAAAGCAGGCATGTGGAAAATGGTGATCCCATACCATACATAACGCACCACCATATCCACCTTGACCAGCTGAAATGCGATCAGATGATTAAATACGACAAGAAAGATCAGTACTACTTTAATATTATCGACCAGGTAAGAATACGGTACTCCCTGGCTATCCGTTCTCTGTTTCATTTGTTTCCACCTTGTAATATTTGATAAAAGTATGAATAAATAATAACATATATTTATGAATTTGGAAATAAAAAATTAATATATGTCAGAATTATTCACCTCTTCCAGAATTTTTCAACGGTATTTCCATATCCCGTGGAACGCATAAGAAACAAAGAAAAACAGACTCTTCAGCGGGCCATATCCCACATACCGATACACCTGATAAGTCATTGCCGCAGACTTCAGCTTGTTTCTGGATTTTCCCTCTTCACTGAGCCGGTATTTCAGGTAAGGTCTGTTGATCCCTGCTGCAAATCCTCCCTTTCCCAATATCCGTAGCCAGGTAATATAATCTTCATGGCTGTCATCATGCTCCATTGGAAACGCAAGTGCATCTTCTCTGCGCAGCAATACGGAAGAACAGTTGATGCTGTTATGCTTCAGAAGCTCCCTGTATGTGATCCGTTCCTTTACCGGAATATATTTGCCGGTAGTGCGGCCATCCGGCGTCATCAGTTCTCTTCCGGTGGAGCAGATTGCACAGCCGGTCTGTTCCATAACCTCAGTCTGAGCTTTCAGCTTGCCCTTTTCCCACCAGTCATCCGCATCCAGAAATGCGATATATTTTCCCCGGGCTTCCTTCACGCCCCGGTTTCTGGAACGGGCAGCACCCATATTCTGTTCATTTCGGATATAACGGATCTTTCCGCTGTCCATATATTTCATCACAGCAAGCTCCGTGCCGTCTGCAGAACAGTCATCAATGACCAGCACTTCTACCGGAACCTCCTGTCCCAGTGCTGATTCGATCGCTTTTCCAATATATCTTTCCCCGTTATATACGGGCATCACTACGGAAACCAACGGTTTTTCCATAAAAACAACCTCCGTCCTCTCTATCCACAAAATGCGCGTCAGGATGATCTGCCACAGCCTGACACGCATTTCGTTTCGTTGCTTATTTTTTGTCTTCGGAATCCTTAAGAGCGTTCTTCTGATTATCATCCACGCCCTCGGAAACTTCTTTCTGGAAAAAGATCTTTACAGTCATAAACAGAAGCTTGATATCCAGAAGGAATGAATAATTTTCAATATAAAACAGATCCAGCTTCAGCTTATCATACGGTGTGGTGTTATATTTGCCATATACCTGAGCATAACCGGTCAGTCCCGCTTTTACCTTAAGACGATAGTGGAATTCCGGGATTTCCTGCTCATATTCCTGCATGATCACATCTCGTTCCGGACGTGGACCTACCAGAGACATATCACCCATAAAAACGTTAAACAGCTGGGGAAGCTCATCCAGATGCAGGTTACGCAGAACATGTCCTACCGGTGTGATACGGGAATCATGCTTGGACGCAAGACGTGCCCCGTTCTTCTCGGAATCCACACACATGCTTCGGAATTTCCGGATGCGGAACTTCTTTCCCTGATAGGTAAGACGATCCTGGAGATAAAATACCGGACCGCCGTCATAAGCCTTCACCGCAATGGCAATGATCAGCATGATGGGTGAGGATACGATGATCCCAAGTCCGGAAACAATGATATCCAGAACTCTCTTGGCTGCACGCTGTTCCATGGAAAGTCCCTGATTCCTGCACATCAGAAGCGGCGTATCAAACAGATGGATCCTGTCTGTTCCAAGCAGGATGATATCGGAAATCTTCGGACTCATATAGCAGCGGATGGAATGAGAAAAACAGTATTTCAGATACCTGTTTCGGATCTGGGATGGAAGATCCCAGATGATCACGCCTTCATAATCTTCCATCATGGCATGGATCTTCTCTTCGCCCTCACGGATATGAACCTTACCGCTGATATCGTATTTATCCTTTCGGGTGTTCATCTTGTGGATCACATCACCGGGATCACGGTCTCCGTAGATCACCAGCAGCCTTCTGGCTCCGTACAGTCTGGAGTAAATATACCTGGAACCCCAGATCCACAGTACCGTCACAATAAGCTGGACTCCGGTCATTTCGATCACCGGTCTGACCGACATAAACCATCTGTTGATCAGTGTGATCTGAAAATACGTCACAACATTGGTACAGATCGTTGCCAGCGTCAGTGAATAAAATACATCGATCCTCTTCAGATATCCTACCTTCAGACCTCCGTAAAGCTTGGCAAACATCAGATAGATCAGCGCATAGATCAGGATCATTACCCAGTTACCTTTTCTCCAGAATGGCTTCAGAATCAGGTCACTGTAAAAATCATACCATACATAAGCAAAGATCGCTGCCTGTGCGATCACGATCAGACTTGCCAGGCAAAATACCACAAATCTCTTATAATCTTCTCTTTTACTTCTATTCACAGATTTTTCTTCCTTCCTGAGGAGTAGATATTAACTTCATTATTATAGCCAATATATACTCTTACGTCCAGAGATTCCTCTGATTTTTCTCCTGATATTTTCCCGTCAGGATGTTTTTTTCCGTGACCATAGCAAAAATCCCCAGGAGTTTACCCGGGGATTTTTGGCTGTATATATTTATTTTTCTTTTTCAGTTTCCACGCCTTTTCGAATTATTCATTCACCAAATTATACTCTTCGATGGATTTGTTGATGGAATCTGCCATGTTTTTCACAGCTGTATCCACATCCTCTTTTCCGTTGAGCATGCTCTCGATCTCAGACTCTACTGTAGCTCTTGCCTCAGGGAATACACTTAACAGAGCACCTGCATAGTCTGCGGAAGAATCATGAAGCTGGTCGATCGCTGTCTGGAACTGCGGATATTTTGCAACATTATCTTTGAATACCTGCTCGTCCTGAGCCTTTACGGTTACAGGGAAGTATCCGGTCTGTGCGTTCCAGTAAGCCTGAGATTCCGGAGAGATCAGGAATTTTACGAATTCCCATGTTGCACGAAGCTTTTTCGGATCGTTGTTGTTCAGTGCCCAGAGAGATGCACCACCGATGGAAACACCACCCTCATCGCTGGATTTGATCTTCGGAAAGTATGCAGTACCAACCTCAAATTTTCCGTTTACATCCTGAAGGATCTGTTTCAGGGAAGCTGTGGAGCCAAGTGTGATCGCAGATTTTCCTGCGGAGAAATCTGCCAGACCTGCATCGCCGCCTTTTCCTACGACCGGTGCGAAGCCCTTGTCGTTAAGATCCTTCCATGCTGTAAGGATATTCTTTGCAGCACTGTTCTCATCAAAAGCAACTGCTGTTGCAGCCTCTTTACGTCCGTTTCCGTTGTTTGCATACTCAAGGCCCTGCTTTCCGATAAACTGCTCGAAGAACCATCCATAGATTCCAAGAGACATTACCTCGCCTGCGCCGCCTTTGTCCAGAAGCTCCTGTCCGATCTCACCGATGCCCCCCAGGCTGTCCGGAATTTCTGTGATGCCTGCTTTGTCAAACATGTCCTTGTTGTAATACATGATCGGTGTGGAAGAGTTGAACGGCATGGAGTACAGCTCATTGTCGATGGTGTAGTATGCAGCCAGGTTCGGCTCGATCTCAGATACATCGTAGCTGTCCGCATCGATCATCTGCTGCATAGGCACGATCCATCCGGAATCGATCATGAATCTTGTTCCGATCTCATATACCTGTACAAGATCCGCACCCATGTTTCCGATCTGTGCACTTTTCAGCTTGTTCAGGGAGTCATCATATTCACCCTGATACTGAGCATCTACAGTAATTCCGTATTTATTCTCATCATTGAATTTTTTTACCAGTGTATCGATTGCCTCACCATTGACACCACCCATGGAATGCCAGAAGGTAATGGTAGTTCCGTCTACATCGGAAGCATCTGCCATTTCCACTTTTTCATCTGTGCCGGCCTCTGCGGCGAATACAGTTACTCCGGAAAGAGAACCGATGGTCATTGCTGTGGTAAGGAAAGCTGCGATGATTTTTTTCTTCATAACTTTTTTCTCCTCTTGAAAATTTTCTCTTTTTTCATTTTTTTATATAAGATGAACTGCTTGTCTTACGACTTTGCAGTATCTTTTTGCAATATTTTTTCCCTTACAGCAGGATGCTGCAGGGTTGCTGCCTGCTCCGATATCAGCCCTTGACTGCACCCGAAAACATTCCTCTGATCAGCTGTTTCTGTCCAACGATAAAGATGGAAATAGACGGAATGATGATCATAACAACACCTGCGATCATCAGGGTGATGGACTGTGAATCCACACTGTCCAGCATACTGATACCGATCTGGACGGTTCTCATATTGTTGGAGCCTGTTACAAGCAACGGCCACATGTACATATTCCATGCATTGATGAAGGTATACACTGCCATAGCTCCGATAGCGGATTTTGTCAGCGGAATCAGGATCCTTACGATAAATTTCAGATTGCTGCAGCCGTCAAGCTTCGCCGATTCATACAGTGAGATCGGGAAAGTCATGTAAAACTGACGGAACAGGAAAATTCCCATTGCGGATGTAAGGTAAGGCACGATCAGTACCTGATAGGTATCCAGCATTCCCCAGCCTGATACAGTCAGGTAGTTGGAAATGATCGTTGCCTCTCCCGGAACCATCATGGTTGCCATCACAACCATGAAGAGAATACCTTTTCCTTTGAATTCCAGGAAAGAAAACGCAAAAGCAGCAAGAGAACAGGTAATGATCTGTCCGATGGTAATGCATCCCGCCATGATAAAGGAATTCAATATGAATCGGAGAAGCGGAACGGTGCGGAATGCATTGATAAAATTGGAAAAGGTCGGATTCTTAGGAAAGAGATTCAACTCTGTTGTAAACAATTCACCGGAAGGCATCAGTGCAATACTGATGGCATAAAGCAATGGAAGCAGGATCAGAACTGCAAACACAACATTTGCCGTAACACGGAGTGCTGTTCTTATCCTTCTTTTTGCAAGAGCTTTTGCATTCATGGCTTTTTTCAGCTCCAGAAGCTCCTCCTTTGACATGTTTCCCACTGCCGGGACTGCCATATTTTCTATCTGGCTCATCAGTAATTCACTCCCTTCTTCTCAATACGGAACATGATCCGTGTGATGATCATGATGATCACAAACAGGATAACAGACTGGGCTGCCGCACTTCCGAAGCGATAGTTAAAAAACGCATCCCTGTAAATGGAATAAACAATAACATTGGTAGACTCATTAGGACCACCCTCCGTCAGGATCTTGATCTGTCCAAAGGACTGAAATGCCTGTATGATATTTACCACCAGTGTGTAAAACATGATCGGGGAAAGTCCCGGAAGCGTCAGGCTGAAAAACTGCTGCATGCTGCTGGCTCCATCCACAGAAGCTCTCTCATAAATGGTCTCATCAATATTTCCGAGTCCTGCGGAAAAATACAGAAAATTGATCCCGCTGTTAAGCCACGCAGTAAGAATGGCTACGCAGATCAGAGCAGTATTCGGATCGTTCAGCCAGTTGATATCCAGGCCGGTAAGCTTGTTCACAATACCTACTGCCGGGTGGAGCATGATCTGGAAGATCATTGCCGCAGAACTGGATGCAATAGCCATTGGCAGAGCATAAGATGTACTGAACACCCGGATTCCCGGAAACGCCTTGTTGCAAAGCACTGCTGCGATCAGACCAAGAAGCATGCCGCCGACCACAACGATCAGCACAAAGATCAGCGTCACCTTCAGACTGTTGATAAAGGATGCTGACTGAAGCAGTTCTTTATAGTTCCCCAGACCAACGTACAGCTTTGCCTGTCCCATCTTGTTGGTCTTGTAAAGACTTAGATAAATTGTTTTCACAAACGGATAAAACAGAAAAATTCCAAAAATAAGCATACAAGGCACCAGATATAAGTACGGTGTGATCTTGCTTTTGCTGTTATTTCCCATAACTATTTCTCCTCCTTGCATAATCAGATTCTATCTACAGGCTGATCTGCCTGCACTCAAGCTCTTCCGTGACATAAATTCATGACACAAAAATATTTTCTTCTGTCTCCGGATCAAACACATGGGCCTTCTCCATATCAAAATACAGAGAAACCTTCTCCCCTACCTGTGTCTGATTTTCCGGACTTAAGCGGACTGCCAGGGTTTTGCCCTGCTCATCAAAATAGAGGATCACTTCCGCTCCCAGCATCTCGCGGTTTACTACAGGCTCATCTACATCTACGCTTTTATTTTCAATACCAAGCTTTTTCGCCTCAGCAAGCTCGTAGATATCCTCCGGACGGATTCCAAGGATCACGTGTCTGCCATTATATCTGTCTGCGATCTGTTTTCCTCTGGTTCCGTCCAGATAAACCTTTTTCACAGTTTTGGCATCATCCAGAAGAAGAGCCGTGCGATTATTTTCTTCTGCTTTTACCGTACACCGGAAAAAGTTCATAGACGGAGAACCAAGGAAGCCTGCCACGAAAAGATTTACCGGATTGTCATAAATACTCTGAGGTGCTCCCACCTGCTGGATCAGACCATCCTTCATGACCACGATCTTAGTCCCAAGAGTCATGGCCTCTGTCTGGTCATGTGTTACATAAATAATAGTGGTATCCAGCTGTTTATGTAATTTTACAAGCTCCACACGCATCTGGGCACGAAGCTTTGCATCCAGGTTGGAAAGGGGCTCATCCATGAGAAAGGCTTTCGGCTTCCGGATAATTGCACTTCCGATGGCAACTCGCTGTTTCTGACCGCCGGAAAGAGCTGCCGGCTTCCGGTCAAGAAGCTGCTCGATCTCCAGGATCTTTGCCACCTCGTGGACCTTTCTGTCGATCTCATCCTTCGGAAGCTTACGGATCTTCAGGGCATATGCCATATTTCCGTAAACTGTCATATTGGGATATAAAGCATAGTTCTGGAAAACCATGGACATTCTACGCTCCTTTGGTTCCAGATAATTGGAAAACTCACCGTCGATCCACAGCTCACCGTCTGTAATCTCCTCCAGACCTGCGATGATACGCAAGGTTGTGGATTTTCCACATCCGGACGGACCTACAAAGATCACAAACTCTTTGTCATGTATATCAAGATTAAAATCCTTCACACCGTAATGCTCTGAATCAAATTGCTTACATACATTTCTGAGTGCAATTTCTGACATTACTTATCTCCTTTCTCTTCTCTCGCTCGCATGGTTTGTAGTATAGAACTTTTCCGGCTGTTCAGATATCGTGGTTGAGATAAAGATTTGTGAATTGTATGTTAAATTGTTTCAGAAATTATATGCAATTCCGTTAAATTCTTTCTCCAGAGTAAAATACCCATCGCGTTATGTTGCCACCTTCTTTCGCCGTCATCTCTGTCCTGCATCATATCTTCCAATTTTTATTACATTGATCACAACAGCTCTCTCCAATATGTCAGCAATATGGATATTTCCCGTCTCCTCGCATATCTGAATCAAATAAAAATAGAATATTCATATTTAATACTTGCCTCTCTTCCAGATAAATGACAACTTTCAGGCTTTTATGATTACTTGATTTGTGCAATTTTTTATGTTGTTTTAATTTTTTCTGTAAAATCTCAAATATATGCTTTGTTTTTGTCTAATTTTACCCTTGAAGTTTTGTATATAAGTCAAACAATACAAAATATTGTTCTTAAATTTTCTAACTTTTTGTTAGCCACCTCGTCCGAGAAGTGCTATAATAATCCCAGTCAGAAAAGAAATGCAGAATTCGTGTTACTGCGAACAGCGCGAACAGCAACATTACCGGAATCCATGCATCAGGAGGAGGAATTTGACATGATCACATTGAAAGCAGAGAAAAGAAACCCGAATGTAAAGGCTAAAAAATTAAGACGTGAGGGTTACGTCACAGGAATTCTTAGTGGAAAAGAAATGAAAGAGCCTGTAGCACTTCAGTTTGACGGTGCCGAGGCAGCCAAATTCATTAAAGCAAATAAAGAAGGTACACAGGTTTACCTGGACATCGAAGGCGAGAAAGTTGATGCCCTGGTAAAGAACATTGATTATAATCCAATTGGAAAACAGCTGATGGCTCTGGATTTCCAGGCACTGGTAGCCGGTGAGAAGGTTTCCACAACTGTAGCTGTCAAACTGGAGCACACCGACATGGTTCAGGGTATCGTTGAGCAGGAAATGGAAGAGATCCACTACAAAGCAGATCCGGCCAACCTTCTTGACACCATCGTCATCGACTTCAACGGCTATCCTGCAGACGTCCGTGACATTCATGTAAAAGACCTCCCGATTCCGGAAGGCAAACACGTTCATTTCATCACACCTGAGGATGCAGTTGTTGTTCATATCGGTGAGTATGAGGCAGCTCCGGAAGAGGATGAGGACGCTGAAGGCGCTGAAGCTGAAGCGAAGTAAGGTTATAATTTTTCATATGAAATATTTCAAGGGATTGCCACCAGGCAATCCCCTGTTTTTTTGTTATTTACAACAAAAAAACGCTGAAAATCTTAATTTATAAGATCTTTCAACGTTTCTTAAAACAGGGGATGAGAGAATCGAACTCCCACCAAAGGTTTTGGAGACCCCTATCA
>OKSH01000273.1_pt1 | contig 54841 bp, 55 predicted proteins | sample 1601231 | NCBI WGS metagenome assembly OKSH01 (sample SAMEA3541596, study PRJEB24748) | human gut metagenome | biome: human gut; feature: human-associated habitat; material: faeces | place: China | collected 2012
ACCGCAGGAAGCTTGGATACGCCTAGGCGCGGTCCAAGAAATCGTCCGCACCCCCAATTAAGTCTGCCAATCTCATAGCCTGCAGTGTCCCGATACCCATCTTCTGAGGCAGCTGCGCGAGCGCAACTGAAAACAGAGAGGGGGCAAATCTGCAGCAGACCATCAAAGCAGTTGCAGAAACATCGTGAGTTACCTCGTAAATCAGCATTGGCAAAGCAATATTCGCACACCAATTGCCTATTTCGCTTATCCCTCTAGCAATATATAGGACCCGAACCGGACGGCTAGCTCTCAATACCGTGAACATCACGATTAACCTCGTATTTCAGGCCTCGTTCATCCCTTAATAGGAATCCATAATCAACCAAGTACCGCCTCAACACGGCATAATCAGGATAGAGCTGTGACAGCACACGATTAACCTGAAGCTCCGTATAACTTGTATTTAATTCAAAGAAAGAGACGGCCCATAGCAGCATGATTCTTTTATAGCTTTCCTTTTTTGGAATTGAAACCAGCTCGCCATTCTTGAGAAATCGTTTTTTAAAGTCTATTAGCTCATCCATTCACATCCTCCATTTCATACGCATCTAATACTAAAAATGCATACGCTTTAGGTCATCGCATTCGGCTTCTTTATTCGAACTAAACTCGAACTAATCTAAATTATTTGCTCAAACACTCTTCGAAAGCTCGTTTTTCACTCTGAGTAAAATGCCCTTCCCAGTCAGTCCACGAACAGGAAGGCAACTCACAGCGAGCGGAGTCGAAACCCTCTGCCGTCGGTCGTTCAAAATGCACGATAACCTTTTCGGTATCGCCATCTGTAATCATGTCAGAATGAACGGCCTCGGTACCATCTTCGAATGTCATATACGGGTACATCACGTAAACCACCTCGCAATCGTAAGTCCAGTTTAGCATCAAGCTATTTCGCCAAAGACAGCAAGCCCACCCTTGATGAGTTGATGGTATCTGTTAAATGTCACGTACGATTCACATCTGGTGGGTACCCTGATGGCTGCATGAAACGAAGCAGATTTACACCGGGAGGACCCCGTATGACAACCAAGTACACCGACGCGCCGCGCACGCGCGTCATGACACCGGCCGCGCTCAACAACGGAGTGCACGAGAACCATTCCATCGGACAGACCATGACCATCGCGCCCAAAAAGGGCCTGTTCGACGACATTTCCATTCCCCAAATCATCGCCGGCGCCGCAGCTGCCGCCACGAGCGTCGCGCTTGCCTCCAAGATCGGTATCGCCGGATCGGTGATCGGCGCTGCCGTGAGCTCGGTCATCACCGTTGTGTCCTCGGAGATCTACCGCCACTTTATCTCTGCCAGCGCCGAAGCCCTCAAAGGCACGCACACCGCCGTCGACTACCCCGCCGGCGCCTATGAGCCCGTTGAGTTTGATGCCGAGGAGCACCTGGGCGGCGCCGCGACTACGCAGGAGATGCGCCAAATTGCGGGGCGCGCGACCACGGCGCGCGTCGTCCCCAACAGTCTACGTGCCAAGGCGGCAGCAGAGCGCAGCCAGACGCAAAAGAAGGTCATTGTCTTCTCGATCGCCATCGCCATCGTCGCGGTCATCGCCTGCACCGGCGCCATCCTTATCACCACTGCCGGCGAGGGTCTGGGCGAGCGCCCCGAGCCAATCCTTTCGTCGCATACGACCGAGCACGGCGCGGATAGCTCCGGTCAATCGCAAAGCCAGCAAGACGACTCGCAGGGCAACTCCGCATCCACCGACTCGTCTTCGGACACCCCTGATCAGTCGCAGAATGCCAATTCCTCTACGAACAGCAGCGGCACGCAATCCGGCACGACCGACTCAAGCCAAACGACTGACAGCTCGCAGCCGAGCACGAGCGACCAGACGAGCGGCAATACATCGGGCACAGGATCTACCGACAACAGCAGCACTAACAGCTCGGGCGGAACCTCATCTGGCACGACATCCGACAGCTCGAGCCAAGGCACGACATCGGGCAACTAAGCACGACGGCCCCTCATAGATAATCGACTTGCATAACGGGCGCGAACCGGCAACGGTCGCGCCCGTTTGCCTTTGGTTCCGAGGTGGCAAGCCCTGTGCGATGGTAAGATGCTTTGGTGTGTAAAGAGGAGATTTGCCATGAGCAAGACAATAGTTAAGCCCACGCTATCGCTGGGCAACCACATCTATCTGTATCGTCTGCTGCGCGATGCAATTGGATGCGGCAAGCAAACGTTTATGACGCAGGTCGAGGAGGCGCTCGCCACCGGCGACATGGCCGCTTATGACCTAGGCTTTGAGTCCACGCGCGAGCTGCTCGAGGAGCTCGACGACTGCATTAAGCTGACCGTCTTTAAGGGCGGTCGCCTGTATGCCACCGTCATCGCCAACGAGGCCTGGGATACCGCCCTTGCCAAAGGCGAGGACAAGCCCAAGGGTGCCAAGCAGTCCTACAAAAAGAAAAAGCGCGGCGAGAAAGACCTCAAGGCTGTACGCCCCAAGCACGTTAAGCGTCCCGAGCCCGTGGCCGAAGTCGCTCCGGAGCCCGAGCCCGAGACAGAGATCGAAGTCGCTATTGAGGTAGCAGCAGAAGCCGAAACCGAAATCGCCGCCATGACCGATCCCGAAGTCATGTCAGAGCAGGAAGCCGCTGTGGAGCTCAACGAGGCCCCCAAGTCGACAACCGAAGAAGCCGCTAACCAACCCGAGACGTCTGCGTTCCAAAACAGCGATGTCTTTGGCAACGAGGCCGAGGACGATCAGTCCGACGAGCCCGCCGATCAAGGCGCTACCGAGTCGGCGCCGGAGCCCGAGACGCCGCAGCCCGCCATCTCGCTCACGGTTGTCTATGACCCCGAGAACGCCAACGCCGGCATCACCACCATGGCATCCACGCCGGTCGAAGCAAGGCTGCCTGTCGAGGCAGAGGGCGCCCCGCAAGCCGATGCCAAAACCGAGACTGAAGACACATCCGTCTCCGTGGAACCGACAGATTCCGCAGTTAAGCCGGAACCGGTGCCCGAGTCTGCACCCGTCATCGAGGCCGCATCCGAACCTGTCTATGACCAGATTCCCGCACCGGCTCCGGTCCCCGCTGCAGCACCGGCCCCCGCACCCGCAACGCCCGCCATCCCCGAGGACTTCCCCGTCGATTTCGCAACCGAGGTCTTCTGCCCCGGCCCGCTTCTGCACCAGCTGTCGACCTATCTCCCCTACGGCGCCGATACCCTCGGCATTGTCGGCGAGTACTACTGGATCGCCCGCGAGCGCGGTACCATCGAGGCCGCGCGAAACCGCGCAAGCTTCCCCCTGCGCTACACGCAGGCCGGCGAGCGCCGCGAGGTTACCCTGCGCATCCGCCGCAACACCACCGGCGGTCTCGGAGCCACCTGGGTCATCGATAAAGTCGAAGCCCCGGTCGAGTAAAAAACGGCCTCGGATAGCCAATTGACCATCCGAGGCCGTTTGAATTCAGGCCTTTTAGTTGTCATCGGCGCATATAGACACCAGAGAAGCAAGCTCACCCTCAAGTTGCGGAGCAAAGTATCTAAAAGAAACCTGCGCTCCAGTCGGTATCGACTCAATCATATTCGCAGCATTATCTGAAACTCGGTACGATGCAGTTTCACCTGTCTTCAAATCCTCTATTGAGCAGACAGCGTCTTCAGCATCAATCGACCTAAGCACGCCTTTTCCTTGTAACATCACATCGGCATGCCCGCCAGCTATTTCTAATGAACCTGAGTCTGTCGCAGTCACTTCTCCAGAACCTCCGCGCGATATCTCTTCCTTTGTTGAACAGCCCACCAATGAAGCCATCAGCACCAAAGACAGAGCTAGACGAATCGCCCTACTTCGAAAAAGTCGTTCCATAAGTCCACGCATAATAGCTCTGATCATACTTCAGGAAGGATAAAGATGAATTCCAGCCGTCCGCTATGCCAATCATCTGCCTTGTCTCTCCAGTTTTCTTACCAGTAAGTGTGGCGTAAGCCTCCGCTGTTACAGAATGGGCTGATCCGTTGTACAAACTCGCATGTAAAACATTCGGTCTATTAGAGTTAATCTCATTTTGAATGCTCGCGATAGCCGGAGAGGAGACAGTGCGGGCGATAAGAGTACTTCCTCTGCTTGCGCAGTAATTTGTAAACCCCGTTGCACAGGTTGATATCGGCGTTCCGCCCAAAACAACGCCGGGAACAGTCTGTTTTTCATCGGAAAGAGCATGGGTATTGGTGTAATTCCATATCTGCATATATTGCGAAGGGTCGCTATATAAATTGGCAATGCCATACAGTTCCGCAACGTTCGAAAAAGCTGTCACCATACAAGCATAGTGGGCAGTAAGCCTCTTAATCTCGCTTTCATCATATGACATAAACTGAGAAATGGAACGAAATCCAGATACTGTGTAATCCTGCATTTGAGTTGCGTAAATTACGACATCGTTCCAGCTTGAAGGTTTATTCGATAAAACGACAGGCCGTCCTTCTATGGAAACAGCCGGGATTGTTCTTCCGCAATTTGTTGTTATTGAACCGTCCAAAGATTGCACACCGAATTCGAATGGATTGATCATTACGACTGGGTTATTGAAAGAATAAGACTCAACACCAAGATCTCCTCCCCGATCCATAGGGCTGACTAAGCCGTCTCCAAAACGATATCCCGTAAGTATTTCATCATCTGAAGCATCTAAAACCAAATAGCCCGCGGCTCTATTGAATGTCACAACCGGAACAATGTAGCCAAGCGGGGACCCATCAACGTCTACAAAAGGAATAGGGTCAGAAGGCGTATACGAAGAGCCGAGGAGTCCCTTTATATATTTATCGGCAAGCTCTTGCGCAATTTCAGAAGTAAATTGTATCTGCTCACCATCAATATTGCCCGTCGAAGCAAAAACCTCTTTCGGACGTGCAGCTAAGGCGGCAATTGAAGACGCGACAAGTTGCAGAAAACGACGACGCGAAAGCATATGTTCTTCTTTCTAGAGGAGCGACTTATAAGATACTCCTATTCTATAACCTTTTTTGAAACGTTACAGCACTGGTTATATTTCAATTCGATTTGCTTATGTCCTTGTAACCCAATACGTCTTTACGTTTTAAACGGAATTAGAAAATCACTCATAGCAAAAACGGGCTTTAATCCCAAAGAGATGACTTTGATTATGAATCAAACCAGCAGCCAGGGCATAGCTGCAGTGCAATTGCTACAAGAAAGGCCGCCCTTGCTGGCGGCCTTTCTACTTGCTACTAGTCGCGCGTGAGCTTCCTGTGAATGCGATGCGGCTGGGCTGCGTCCTCGCCCAGGCGCTCGATGCGGTTGGCCTGATAGGCCTCGAAGTTGCCCTCGAACCAATACCAGTTGCCCGGATTCTCGTCGGTGCCCTCCCACGCCAGAATGTGCGTGGCGACGCGGTCCAGGAACATACGGTCGTGGCTAATGACCACCGAGCAGCCCGGGAACTCGAGCAGCGCCGCCTCGAGCGAGGACAGCGTCTCGACGTCGAGGTCGTTCGTGGGCTCGTCGAGAAGCAGCAGGTTGCCGCCCTGCTTGAGCGTGAGAGCCAAGTTCAGACGGTTGCGCTCGCCACCGGAGAGCACGCCGGCGCGCTTCTGCTGGTCCTGGCCCTTAAAGCCAAAACTCGCCACATAAGCGCGGCTCGGAACCTCGGTCTCGCCGACCATCATGTGGTCCAGGCCGTCCGAGACGACCTCCCACAGGTTCTTATCGGGGTCGATGCCGGAACGGTTCTGGTCGACGTAAGAAATCTTGACGGTCTCGCCCACCTCGAGCTCGCCCGAAGTCAGCGGCTCCAGGCCCACGATGGTCTTGAAGAGCGTAGTCTTGCCCACGCCGTTGGGGCCGATGACGCCCACGATGCCGTTGCGCGGCAGGGTGAACGAAAGGTCGTCGATGAGCACGCGGCCATCGAACTCCTTGTGTAGATGATGGGCCTCGAGCACCTTGTTGCCCAGACGCGGGCCCACGGGGATGCGGATATCGGTCCAGTCGAGCTTCTGGCTTGCGCGGGCCTCGGCCTCCATCTCCTCGTAGCGAGCCAGACGGGCCTTGTTCTTGGCCTGACGAGCCTTGGGCGAGCTGCGCACCCACTCGAGCTCGGCCTCCATGCGCTTGGCGAGCTTGGCATCGCGGTTGCCCTGAGCCTCGATACGCGCGGCCTTGGTCTCCAGATACGTGGAGTAGTTGCCCTTGTAGGGATAGAGGTGACCGCGGTCGACCTCGCAGATCCACTCGGCAACGTTATCCAGGAAGTAGCGATCGTGTGTGACGGCCAGCACTGCACCCTGGTAGTTGTGCAGGAAGTGCTCGAGCCACAGGATCGACTCGGCGTCCAGATGGTTCGTGGGCTCGTCGAGCAGCAGCAGGTCGGGAGCCTCGAGCAGCAGCTTGCACAGGGCCACGCGGCGGCGCTCGCCGCCAGAGAGCACGTTAACCGGCATGTCGGAATCGGGCAGCTGCAGGGCGTCCATGGCCTGGCCGAGCTTGGAATCGATATCCCAGCCATCGGCGGCATCGATCTCGTCCTGAAGCTTGCCCATCTCGGCCATGAGGGCGTCCATGTCGCAGTCCGGGTCGCACATCTCCTCGCCGATCTTGTTGAAGCGATCGACCTTGGCGATCATATCGCCAAACGCCATGCGCACGTTCTCGATGACGGTCTTGTCGTCATCGAGCGGCGGCTCCTGCTGCAGGATGCCCACGGTGTAGCCGGGGGTAAGCCTTGCATCGCCGTTGGAGACCTCCTCGATACCGGCCATGATCTTGAGCAGGGTCGACTTACCCATGCCGTTGGGGCCCACGACGCCGATCTTGGCACCGGGATAGAAGCTCAGGGTCACGTCGTCAAGAATCACCTTGTCGCCATGGGCCTTACGAGCCTGATACATCTGGTAGATAAACTCCGCCATTTGCCTATTTTATCCTTTCTACCTTCTGTTTCCCTATTCTTGATTCGCTTTAGTGGAAACGAAATGAGGAAACCAGCTCTGAAACTAAACGAAAAAGGGGCATGGTTGCCCACACCCCCTAATACTACCTGGGAAAAGTCCCTCGGAACATACTATGAACTGCGTACGCTAGTTTTCCGCAACCTTAACGAGCGGCTCGCTGCGATTTGCGCCACAGCAGATACGAATAGACGTAGGCAGCTCCAGCTGAACCAAACGCCAGAACCGCAATCACCGCGGCGACGACTTCACTCGAAAGCACGCTACCCGCCACGCCCATCACAATCAGGCCAACGCCCAGCACCATAAAGCAGGCACCGCCAAAACGCTGCGTACGGCGCCAGTTCTCGGGATCGGCAAGCGCCCAGGGCGTCTTGATACCGAGCGTGTAGTTCTGCTTTACGCGCGGTAAGTAGTTGCCTACGCCGATGAACAGCAAACCGACAGCACCGGAAATCAGCACGTTGACCGAACCGACCGCCGGCACCACGCCCCAGACCGTAAGCTCTCCCAGCCAGCTTATGGCGCACATGAACAAGGTGAAGGCAATTACGAAGCCCTGATAGAACTTACCCGAGGTTCGATATGCCTCACCTTTGGGATCGATGCGCGGCACCACGCAGAACATTGCGAGAAGCGCCAGAGGCAGCACGCCGAGCGCGGAGGCCATCCAGCTAGGACCCCAACCGTCGACAGCGCCGTTCGCGCCCCAGTGCGTGGGAATCTGCGCAGGCAAGCTCGGCATCACTATCAGATGCGCTGCGACATTGGCGACGCATAGAGCGACCAGCGCAATCCACACGCGCGACGATACCCCCGTGGCGTGAATGCCCTTGTTTTCGTTATTCATCCTCATCACCTTCAGTGTTTGTAAAGCCCATAAACCAACCGATCAAGTCCTGCATGACGGTGGTGTTTAAGCTGTATACGATGTTTTGACCATGGCGCTCATCGGTCACCAACCCGGCGTTTTTGAGCGTTGCCAAATGATGGCTGAGGGACGGCTTGCTGATGTCAAAATGCTCGGCAAGCTCCCCTGCCGTGCGGTTGCCCTCGCGCAGCAGCTCCAAAATGCGCCGCCGCGTTGGATCCGCCAGCGCCTTAAATCCCTCTCCCGGCATAGAACCTCCTCTCACTATCTTTCACGACGCGCACACTATACTCGATATTTAGATGCTTGTCTAATTGTCTAATTCCGTAGCATCTATAGAACATTCGTTCGTATTTAGCTACAATGGAAGCTGAAGCAGATGGGCCAGCTCCCTCTACCCAAGAAGGAGATGGACTATGAGTATTGACGATGTCCTGACGTTGTTATTGCTTGTAATCGCGGCTGTGGAGCTCGGCATCCACATTGGAGGTCGAATGAAATAGCCGCCCCCGCATAATGCGAAGACGGCCACTTCTCACGCTACAAACGTGTTTCGGAGTTGGCTAACCCGCGGCAACGGGTGCCATCTGCTTCAATCTTATGCGAATCCCTGCCTCATTTCAACAAACGCCGAGGGCTCAAATGGAATCGCGATAATACCTATAATGGCGATAGTTAAAACACGATTCGCTTCCCCATCGGAGGATGTCTATGACCGAAACCACAGCCGCAACTCCCAACGAGACGCGCGATGCCAAGCTCGAGATCATCATGGGCCGCGAGGCACTCGACAAGCTCGCCGATGCCACGGTGCTGGTACTCGGCTGCGGAGGTGTGGGCTCCAACTGCTGCGAGGCACTCGCCCGCGGCGGCATTGGTCATTTTGTAATTCTGGACAAGGACATCATCGCGCCCAGCAATATCAATCGCCAGGCCATCGCCTTTCACAGCACCATCGGCAAGCGCAAGGTCGATGTTATGGAAGCCATGATCCACGATATCAATCCTGCCGCCACCGTTATCAAACGTACCGAATACCTGCTGAGCGACAACATCGATGATTTCTTCGCGAGCGTTTTGGAGCAGACGGGCGGCAAGCTCGACTACGTCGTCGACGCCATCGACACCATCTCGGCCAAGCTCACCATTGCCAAATATGCTCAGGACCACGGCATTCGTTTGGTTAGTTCCATGGGCGGGGCCAACAAGCTCCATCCCGAGTGCCTGCGCTTTGCCGACATCTTCGATACGGTACGTGACCCCATGAGCCGCATTATGCGCAAAGAATGTAAGAAGCGCGGAATCAAGAGCCTGCTCGTACTGTTTAGCTGCGAGGAATCGGTTAAGACACAGCCCCGCGACCCTTCCAACATCCACGAGCGCACCGAGCTGGGAACTGCCAGTTTTATGCCGCCCATCATGGGCCAGATGATCGCCGGCGAGGTTATCCGTCAGATCAGTGGCCGCGGCACCGAGCGCGTGCGCGCCGATGGCCAGCGCCTAGACTAGCAGGATGTTCTGCGATGGAACCGCGATTCTTTGACACGCATTGTCATCTTGATTTGATACTCAGCCCCGATGCTGCAGCCAGCGAGTCGGCGGCGTTGGGTCTGGGGCTCTTTGACTGCGGGGTCGACCCACGCGACTTCGCGGCAGCAAAAAAGCGGGCCAGCCGCCACCCAAACATTATCGCGGGCGCCGGCCTCCATCCCTGGTGGCTCGCCGACGGCCGCTGCGGTCCTGCCGAAGTCAATCTGCTTTGCGAAGTTGCTGCCCAAGAGCGCTATATCGGCGAAGTCGGACTCGACTTTTCCGCGCGCTTTGCTGGAAGTGAGCTGCTACAAATACAGGCACTTAACCGGCTCTGCGATACACTCGTGCAGCATCCTCTTACCGGGCGCGTGATATCAATTCACGCCGTTCGTTCAGCGGGAGCCGTACTGGACGTCCTCGAATCGCATGGACTACTCATCCCAAACTCCGACTCCCCCGTTATCATCTTCCACTGGTTTAGCGGCACTTCGGACGAACTCGTCCGCGCGCGTAATGCGAGCTGTAATTTTTCCGTCAACGAACGCATGCTTGCGTCTAAACGTGGACGTGAATATGCCCGACAGATTCCACTCGACCGTCTACTGCTCGAGACCGATGCGCCGGCCGAGCCAAACACAGAAACAAGCGCGCAGTCGCTCATCAGATCGCTCACAAGGACCTCGGAACACATCGCCTCACTCAAAAACTGTGACATAAAGCGCATCGAATCGGCAGTTTTAGCAAATGCGCACTCTGTATTTGACCTTCGCTAACCCCTGTGGGCAAAAAATGCCAAGGGACATGCGAATCACACAACGCAGTCCCTATTGGAAGGCAGTACAATTCGGCAGCATTACACCAATTCGTGCATGAGATCACAGTTGCGTGCATACAATTCGTCAAAGATATGACGACGCGACGCATATAACTCGTGGGCAGCCATATCGGGCACGATTGTTTGCGCAACGCCAAGGACTTGGGCGAGTTCATCCCATGATGCATAGGCGCCACCTGCGAGAGCTGCCATGATGGCATCACCGAAGCATGCGCCCACCGTAACCTTGGCAACCGAGACCTCGCGCCCGCATACGTCGGCGATAGCCTGCATCCAAACTGGATTCTTGGTTCCACCTCCGACAAGCATAATGCGCCCAATTGGCAGTCCATGCTCTCGCTCGATAATGTCGACATGGGATGCAACGGTATACGCGACGCCTTCCAAGGCGGCGCGAACCATATGGGCTCGCGTATGCCTTCCGGTCAGGCCAAAGAAGACGCCACGCGCCTCGGGATCGTTGAGCGGAGTACGCTCCCCCGCAAAGTACGGCAGACACACGAGCCCATCGGCACCCGGCGCCACATCGGCGGCATCATGCGCCATAACCGAATATGCATCGGGGCCACCGTGGCCCTCGGCCTCCACGGCGTCGCGATACAGCTCTTGGCGCAACCACGATGTGAGCGCACCCGCCGTATTGGTCCCCGCGCAGATCCCGTAAGTTCCGGGAATGATAAACGTCCCTGGCCACAGGCGGGCATCATCGACCATATGATCAGCTAGGTAGATGAAATACGCCGTGCTCCCCAACTGAACCATCATATCGCCGGGACGAAATACACCCGTCGAAATGGCCTCGGCACCAGAGTCGCCCGTTCCCACTAAGACAGGTGTCCCTGCCGCGAGCCCCGTCGCCTCAGCCGCACACTGCGTAATCACCCCGGCAATATCGGTAGCCGACATTACCTCCGCCGTCTGGTCAGGCCGGCAGAAACGAGCACATTCCCGAGCATCAACCTTCCAAGTGTAGCGGTCATATAGGGGAAGAAAATCCTCCGCTAAATAACGGTCCACCGTAAAACGCCCCGTCAACTTTGCGCATAGAAACGATGACGCCGTCAGGAACTTCGCGGCACGTTCGTGCACCTCGGGTATATTCTGCTTAAACCACAAGATCTTGGGAGCAATATCTGACGAACAGGGATCGTGCCCGAAAAGCTCGCGTGCGCGATCTGACCCATATTCGGAAAGGAGCTCGTCAATCTGCGGCTTCGAACGTGCATCGACTCCATACAAAATCGCGGGCGCCAGCGCGTTGCACTCGGTATCGACCGGCACGCAGTCGCAACCCAATGCGGAAAGGCCCACGCATCCAATCTGCGCCGCGTTAACCCCCGATCGCACCACCAGCTCGCGCGACAAGCGGCAAAAATCGCCCCACCAAACTGCCTCCGCATCATGCTGATACCATCCATCACGCGGGTTGTCCGTCTCGTGTCCACAAGAGGCTTGGCAAACGATGTTGCATCGATCATCGATTAAAACGCCTTTAGAGGCGCTTGTCCCAATATCAATACCCAGATAGAGCGCCATAGGTGCCTACTCCCCTCGCGCCGCACGAGCGGCAGCCATAAAACGAACTACCCGCTCAACATCAACCGGGGCATCCAGCTTTCCGTCGCGCTTTAAGCACGTGCCGACAAACGCGCCATCGTAGTGAGCAAATACGTCAGCCACGGTATTTTCGCGACAACCGGTGCCACATACCACAGGTACTTCGCCAACACGCTCGCGGACCTCATCGGCAAGCTCGCCCGAAGCGCCACGACCGGCAGCCGAACCGCCGATGACCATCGCATCCGGTAGGCAATTAAAGAGAAGTGAATCGGCAATGTCCGCAGTCGTGCGGTCGTTGAGATAAACCTCCCCCCTCGCTCGTGATGAAATGAAAAAGCTTGAGGTCGTCCAGGCGCAGCGCCGCCTTGCGACGCATGGTGTGAGCGAAATCTCGGTTAATCAGCCCGAGATCACCGGCCCAGGCACCGCAAAAATTGCAGCGCGTGAACTGCGCATCGACGGCAGCGCACAGCTCGATTGTGGCATCACCATCGTAAATTGCCTCAGCTCCCCAAGGGGTCGACAAATCATGGGACAGAGTCCCGATTACATGGCCCATCGATGCAAGGGTTGAGGGAGAAACGTGCTGCTCATAGGGCATCGAGAGCTCATTGGTAATCAAAATGCCATCGACACCGCCCTGCTGCAACGCCTCGAGATCGCGCTTGGCGGCTTCCACGACCTGCGATACGCTTCCGCCCGGGTAATACAGCGGATCGCCCGGCAGAGGACGCAGGTGCAGCATTCCGATAACCGGCTTTTCGTTCTTGAACATCGAAGTTAGAAACGACATAACGTGCTCCTTCATAGGGTTATTGCAGGGACGTTACTCCCCCAGCACCTCGACGTACACCTTTCGCTTCTGCGGACCGTCAAACTCCGCAAGATAGATGTTCTGGGCACTTCCGCACACGATGTGGCCATCTTGGACGGGAAAGAAGCAACTGTTTCCACAAATCATGCTCTTGATATGCCCACAGGAGTTGTTGCCGGTGGCTCCATAGCTCGGCAGGAAGTGTGCATGCGCATAGGGGGCATCGAGTGGGGCGATGCGATCAAGCGTCTCCATAAGATCCGTCTCCACGCAGGGCAGCCCCTCGTTTACCACGATTCCACAGGTCGTATGCGACAAAATAATCGCCGCCAAGCCATTCGTCACCGAGCTGCGTTCGATGGCAGCGTGCACGTCTTCGGTAATATCGATGAACTGGTCCGGAGCAGTCGATAGATAGCTCAATGTCTCGAGCGTCACCATGTTTACTCATCTCCTTCAAGAAAACGCAGGGCATTACCCCAGTAGAGCCTTTCTCGCGCATCATCGCGCATGGACACGGTATCGAGCGCCCGCTTGAGTTTGAATGCACGGAAGCGCGGCGTATTGCTGGCGAACATCACTTGATGCGATAGCGCGCGCTCATACCACAGCGGCCCCATATCGACCGTGAAAAGACGCTGCATCATCTCCTCGGGCGAATCGATGTAAGTGATAGAAGTGTCCGTGTAGCAGTTGGGATACTTGAGCAGCATCGCCACGGTCTCGCGCACCCAGGGCCAGCCAAAGTGGGTCAAACTAAAACGCACATTTGGATGCGTTGCGATTGTGTGCTCAAATGCAAGCGGGTTACTGCGCGAGAGCTCTGCACCCGGCTCCCAAGACATACCGGCATGAAAAACCACCGGCTTGTTATAGCGCTCGCACAGCTCGTAAAGCGGCTCGGCCACGGCATCATCGGGAGCAAAACCCTGCTTTGCCGGATGCAGGCAAAGCCCCTTTGCCCCCAACTCGGTAAAGGCGCGCCCCAATTCGTCTGCGGCACCGCTCACCTGCGGATCTACGCTCGCAAATCCCCACAGACGATCGGGATGCGCGGCAACCAGCATGGCAATCTGGTCATTGGTGCCAAAATGCCCTCCGCATGCCGTGGTTACATCGAGCGGCATGAGCACGCTCTTCTGCACATCGCAGACGTCCATCTCGACTTGAAGCTCATCCCAATCCATGGGGCCCATATGCCCCATACCAAATTCTCGTGACCAAAAACCGAATCCATCAGGCTCATCACCCGGCGTATAGATCTCGCCGTAGAGCATGGGCTGGACCAACATGTCGATAACCATTTCGCACTCCTTTCCAAGCATTTGACCCTAGTACGGCTCAAAAGAGCCGATGACGCGGGACGAAAGCTCGGCGCCCGCCTTCATACACGCCGGAATATCAAGGCCATCAATCACGCCCTTGGTAAACCCGGCGATATACGAGTCACCGGCGCCCACGGTGTTAACGACCTTCTCCGCCGGTACGATCCCGCACTCATAGAAGCGTTCGCCGTCAAAGGCAATGCTTCCCTTCTCGCCAAGCGTGGCAACTGCCACCCGCGGCCCCAACTTCTGTACGTGACGTACCCAATCACGCAGCTCCGGAGTGTCCTCTTCAAACGACATAAACGCATAGTCTACGTAAGGAAAATGAGCCTCGCAGGCATATTCGGGATCCTGGCTGAACACCGAGAAGTCCATAACCACCGTCTTGCCCGCATCATGCCATTCGGGCAGGAGGTCCAAACAATTGCCAAACAGGTCGGTATGAATGATGTCATGCTCTAGGATAAACGCCCGGTCATCTTCATTCGGTCGATATGTCTCCATTACGCCATCGATTGCCTCGAGATGCACGCGATCGACGCCGTCTTTCAATGCCATGAGCATCACCGAGGTGTCGCCATCCTCCACCCGCAGATGTGAGATATCGAACCCCTCAGCGGCCAGCGCCTCTCTCATCTTGTCTCCGTACTCGTCCTTGCCGACAACCGACACGGCGGATACCGAAACTCCCATTCGTGCAAGATGGATACCCCAGTCAATGCCATTACCAGTCGGATAGAACACGCCGATGTTTTGATAGACGTCCGCACAGCAAAAACCAGCCGCGCACGCTTTAATACTCATGGTCTTCTCCAATGTTCAAAAGGGGACCCACCACATGGCGAGCCCCCTTTTCGCGTTTCGCTTATTGTTTTGCATCGGCCGTCCAAAGCCTCATAGCCAGACCGCCGTACGCTTTCTTAAGCTATTCGACGATTGGTGCTCCGTGGCCCCAAGAACCTTCCATGCCGCACACGGTCGAGGCAAACCCGGCAGCAAAGTCGAGCGCACGCTCGATGGCCTCGGCGCCATCTTCACCACGCTTGGCGGAATCGAGATAGCACATCAAAAACGAGGTGAGGAACGAGTCGCCCGCCCCCATGGTGTCCTTCATGTCCGTTACCGGTTTAGCCAGCTGGCGGTAATAACGCTCGCCGTCGTAAGCAATGCAGCCCTCGGCGCCCGCCGTAGCCGACACAAAACGCGGACCCAAGCCCTTCACCCATGCCAGACGCTCGCGAATCTCGTCCTCACTCGCGGCATCCGCCGCACTAAAGAAAGCGAAATCGACGTAGGGCGCAATCTGCTCGTAGTACTCGTCGGTGGAGTCGTCCGAAAAGTCAAAAGAGACCGTGACGCCCGCAGCCTTCAGCTTGGGCAGCTCGCGCTCGGTAAAGCAATAGTTGCCCGAATGAACCACATCGAACTGCTTCATGTACGAAAGGTCAAAGCGATCGAGGACATAGCGCGCATCGCCACGGATACCGCCCTCGTTGGAGCCAAGGAAGACACGGTCACCGTCAACGACGGTGACGCGAGCCGCTCCGTTCTCGCCAATCATCTGCTCGCACTTGTCAAGCTCGATACCCTCATCCTCGAGGCTTGCAATGACATGCTCGGCAGCGGCGTCATTGCCAAAAATGCCCATGTATGCGGAGCGTGCGGCACCGCATTTCTTGGCATAAACGGCGAAGTTCACCGCATTGCCGCCAGGATACATGGTATGGATATGCTCGTAGCGATCGACGACGTTGTCGCCAAATCCGAGCGCGTTAACGTTAAATGCCATGGCCTTTGTCCCTTCTAGTACTCGACAACACCCATATAGCGACGGAAATCGGGATCGTGATCAAACACCTTGCCGCGTGCAGCACGCAGCTCGCAGTTCATGGCATAGAACAGCACCGGGTCCAGATAGGCACGGACGCTCGCCGGCACGGCTTCCATACCGTACTCCTTGGCATCGAGCACCATCAGCGTATCGGTATGCGTCTTAAGGAACGCCAGGGCGCGCTCGTCCATAGCACGGCACTCGCTGGAGCCCATCTGCAGGAAGTAAAAAACGCCATCCTGAGTAGCCTCGAAGGGGCCATGGAAGTACTCGGCAGAGTGGATGTAGCTGCAGTGCTGCCACTGCATCTCCATAAGAGAGCAGATAGCGAAACCGTAGGTCTGGCTAAAGTTGGGACCGCTGCCCAGAATATAGAAGAACTCGTGCTCCTGGCAAAGCTTGGCAAAGCGATCGCCCAGCTCGGCATTTACCTTCTCGCGTGCCGGGGGAAGAATCTTATCCATCTCGGCGATACCGGCATACATATCGGCAAGATCGGCGTAGCCCTCCTGCTGATCGAGCAGCTCTGCCGCAAGCGACAGCGAAATACCAGCGGGGACCTCGGCCTGCGGCACACCCTCGCCCCACGGGTAGACCCACGTGGTCCACTTGCCGGAGTCGATCTTAGATCCAGCGTTGTCGGTCTGGGCGATCACCGTAGCGCCGGCAGCAAGGGCAATCTCGCAGCCCTCGACGACCTCGGGGGTGTTGCCACTGTGGCTACAAGCGATGACCAGGGACTTCTCGCCCAGACGACGCGGACGCATAATGTCGAATTCACGCGCGGTATAGATATACGAAGTGAAGGTGGTTGCCTCGCGCTGCAGAAGCTCATGAGCCGGGATCAAATCGATCATGGAGCCACCGCAAGCAATCCAGTAGACGCTGTCGAACTTGCCCTTCTCGGCAATTGCCTCTTTGATCAGATCGTGTGCGTTCATATCCAGTTCCTTTCTTGTTTGGTCCGCAATCAATGAGATTGGCTGCGTGGCCGATAGTTGTTTTAGTCAATCAGATATTTCTCGAATGCGGCCATGTTCTTGGCATCTGCCGCCGCCGGGTCATCGTAGTAACGACCGTCCGTGATTTCCTGGCCCAGCATGCCGTCAAAACCATGGGCGTTGAGCGTGGCGACGAAGGCGTCCATATCGTGCTTGCCATCGCCCCACACCAGATGTCCATACGGGTCACCGTCGATAAAGTGCATCTCGTGAATTGCCCCATCACCAAAGGCGGCAAACCAGTCCTCGAGCGTCTCGCCTGCAACGCCCATCGCGGTTGTATCAACCATGGGCTGTAAGTACGGGCTCGCGACCTCGTCAATCATGCGCTTCGCATCGGAAACCGTCGTCACAAGGTTACTCTCCTCGGGACGCAGGCTTTCCATCGTAAGCACCAGACCGTGCTCGCCGGCATACTCCGCCAGAATGGACAAGTGCTCGCGGCTGCGCTTCCAGGCTTCCTCGCGATCCTCGTCCCAGTCGCCCCAGCCCGAGTTGACGGACATACGGTCGCACCCAAGTACCTCGGCAAGCTCAATGCCGTGCTTAAAGTACGCCAGGCTGCGCTGTTCATGCAGCGGCTTGCGTGCGCAGTATTGCCAAGGATAGACAACATTCTCGGGGCACAGAGTACGATACCTAAGCCCACGGTCTGCAGCCTTTTTCGCCAGGACCTCAGCCTCAAAGTAGCCCGTGTGGTCGAGCGTCACATGCGGCTCCGCACACCACAGCTCAATGGACTCAAAGCCCAAACGCTGCTGCACATCAAGGAAGTAATCGAGCGACCACATGATGTAGTGGATATTCATGCCCGCAATCTGCTCGCGGCGCAGCGTCGGCTTGGATTCAGACATCTTATGCCTCCTTATTTCGATCGAACACGATTTGTCCGTCCGACATCGTCATATCAACCGCAAGATCGCGTGCGTCGCGATAATCGAGGTCAAACACATCCCGATCGAGCACGCAAATATCGGCAAGCTTGCCGACCTCGAGCGTACCCAGCTCGTCTTCGCGCATCAGGTCGTACGCGCCCCCGGCAGTCCAAGCGCGCAAGAGCTCGACAAGCGTCAGCGCGTTGACCTCATTCACGGGCAGTCCGTCGTCGAAGTATCCGCCGCACGCACTGTAGATTGACTCGCCCAAGCTCGGAATCAACAGCGGTAAATCCGTGCCACAGCACACTGTGCATCCGGAATCTTCCATGCTGCGGCGATTCCAGCTATGCAAAAGTCGCGTCTCGCCAATTTGTCGACGCATCATCGACAGGCAGTCCTCGCGCCTGTCCAGCGTCAAAATCTGCGGATAGACCTCGCAAATTCCACCTAACTTGCCAAACTCGACAAGATCGGTCGGGTCAGAGTTCTCGAGATCGGTAATCGCATGGCGGCGAAGCATCCGTCCATGCTCGTCTCGAGGCAGCGAGGCATAGAGCGCCACGGTGCGGCGAACGGCGCCATCGCCCTGGCAATGCAAGGAATATCGGAAGCCGTCAGCATCAATTGCACGCAGCTCGTTCTCAATCAGATCCCACTCGGGCTCTTCGACAACCGTCTTGCCGGCAGCTCCCGCATCGGCCGTGTCCTCATAGGGGCCAATCATCTCGGCAAGCCCCGCCCATACGCCGCGATCGGTCATACGGTTGAAGCCAGAAAAACGAACGAACGGTCCCCGGAAGCGCTCTCGCGCCTCGCGGGCATATGCCAGATTTGCACCGGCACCCACCGGCTGCGACATCATAGAGACGCGAACCGTCAGCTCACCAGATTCCTCACGGCGAGCCATTTCGTCGGCAAAGCCGTAGTAGTCATCAAACGCCATTTCCTTGATGGCGGTAACGCCGCGCTCGTTAAGCATGCTCATGTAGTCCGAATACCCGGCGCGCACCTCGGGTAGCGCGAGGAAATCGCTCATCATGCGCCAGATCTTCTCGGCATAGCACGCCTGGGGTGTAAAGCCGTATCGCGCACTGGCGGCAGCATTGAGAACGCAGGTCTCCGCACCCGGTGTAAAGCAGACGACAGGGATATCGCCAAAACAATCGTCAAACACAGCTGCCGTATTTGCGTTCTCGGCATCCGATGCCAACGTTTCGGGCATGTTGTGGCCAAAAGCCGCCGCACAATCCGGATGATCATCTTTCCATGCACGCAAGAGCGACACGGCCTCTTTGGCATCGGCGACGCCGGATAGATCAGACCCCAACGTCCGCAGCGCCCAGCCCGTATAGAAGGTATGCACATCGATCAGGCCAGGCATGACGGTGCGGTCGCCCAGGTCAACCACCTCGTCCGCTTGGGTCAAATACGAAGCTACCTCACACTTGGTGCCAACAGCCTCAATTCGATTGCCACGGACCGCTACGAAACCTTCAAACGGCAGGTCCCCCGTACCGGTAAAGACGCTCTTAGACGTCAGGACCGTCAAACGATCAGACATCACAACCACCTACATCGGAAGCATGCCAGAGATTGCCGTTACGATCAGGCCAAAGACGACCATGAAAATGAAGAACTTCCAAATGGTCTTCCACCATTGGCCAAACGAAATCTTAGCCACGGCAAGGCCGGCGACCGTCATGCCCGCCACGGGACTGATGGTGTTGATGGTCTGATTAGCAAACTGGAGCGCGGTAACGGCTGCCTCGGGATTGAGGCCCATAAGCTCGGTCAGGGGGCCCATAACAGGCATGGTGAGCGCCGCCAGGCCAGAACTCGAGGGAACCAGCAAAGAGAGCAGGCCAAGGACGATATACATAAACGTGGTGTAGACGGCGGCGGGTGCACCGGCGAGCGCAGTAGCGAGCGCCTGGAGGATGGTGTCGATGATCATGCCGCCCTCGGCGATGACCAGAATACCGCGAGCGATACCAATAACGATGGCAGCGTACGCAAAGTCGGCGAGACCCTTAACGAACTCCTCAGCGATCGTCTGCTGGTCAAGACCGCCCAGGATACCGGCAAGCAAGCCCATGCCAAGGAACACGGCGGAAATCTCATTCATGTACCAGCCCTGGGTAACAAGACCCCAGACGATAATGCCCATACCGCAAGCAAAATCGATAAGCACGAGCTTCTGACGGATAGTGAACTCTTCCTCAATGGAGGCATCGGTCACGGAAAACTCGATACGCTTGAGCTTATCGTCCTCATACGTAATGGACGACTCGGGGTTTTTCTTGACGCGCATGGCGTAGCGCATGGCCCATGCGATACCGACGGCAGTGAAGATGACCCAAGAAACGGCGCGCAGCCACAGTTGCGGATTGCCCTCGATGCCAATGATGCCTTGGGCGATCAAAACATTAAACGGGTCGATGGTCGAGGCACAATATCCCAGGTTAGGGCCAAGGAAGCAGATGATGAATGCCGTCATCGAGTCATAACCGATACCCATCATGATGGGAATGAAGATGGCATAGAACGGCAGGGCTTCCTCAGACATACCAAACGTAGTGCCGCAAATGGACAGCAACGTCATCGTGATGGGAATGATGAGGATGTCCTTGTTCTTAAGCTTTTTAATCACACGGCTCATGCCGGCATTCAAAGCGTTGGTCTTGGTGATGATTGCGAACGATCCGCCAATCAATAAGACGAACGCAACGACGTCGGCAGCCTCTTGGATACCCTTGGTGGGCGCTTGCAGGACCGCGAAGATATCCTGGCCCAGATTGATGGTCTCACCGGTCTCGGAATCGGTGTAGTTCTTATCGACCTGTTCATAGGTTCCAGCAACGGCGACTTCACGCTCGCCCGCCGCTGTCGAAATCGTCTTGCGCTGATACTGACCAGAGGGAACGATCCAAGTCAGGACCGCAAAGACAACGATCAGCAAGAACATGATCGTATAGACATGCGGTAATTTGAACTTAAAACGTCTGTTTGTCTTCTTCGCCTTCGTATCTGACATAGATACCTCCAAAGAACTCGAGACTGCATCGCATCTCGCTTCAACGTTTGCACAATGCAAACGTTCTATGACGTTCTATAGATTACCAGCAGCTTTTTCCTTCATCAAGATAATTTCAAACTGATTGCCGCAACGCGGTTGAACGGTTGCGTTTGCGCCGTGAACGGTATGGAAACGCCCGGTGAGATGATCCACCGGGCGCTTCCATTCGCAATGTCCTAGATGTCAAAAACGTAGCGAGACCCAACGATTCGCTGACGACCGATGATAAACGGCCGCCGCTGCTCATCGAAAAAGAAGGCTTCCATATAAAACAAGGGTTCGCCAACGGGAACTGCCAACAGTCGAGCGACCTCGGGCGACGCGCAGGCGATCTCGAGCGTGCACGGGTCGGTAAACGCGGGCGTGCGGCCCGTCCGGTTGCGCACGAACTCAAAAATGGATTGGTTAGATAGAGGTGCCGTTGATAGATAGGCGTTGTCCTCGTAAACATATATGTTGTTCTCGAGCATGACAGGGACGCCATCGGCAGTGCGCACGCGCTCAACGCAAATCAAGTCAGTTCCAACGGGAACACCAAAGAACTGTGCTTCGGTGGAATCCGCCGGCAGTATCTTTCTCGAAATGACACACGCCCCCGGTTCCATTCCGTTAACGCGGCATGCGTCCGAAAAACTCTGAACGTCATCCTTCTGGCGAATCTTGCGCTTGAGCTTGGGGGCATTGACAAACGTGCCTTTCCCCTGTCGCTTCGTTAGATAGCCCTGCTGGACGAGCTCCTCAATAGCGCGTCGCACGGTAACGCGGCCAACTTTATAGCTCTCAGCCAATTCGAATTCGTTGGGTATCCGCGCGCCTGCCTTGTAGGCGCCGGAGTTGATTTCGTTTTTAATGATATCAATGACCTGTTGGTACAGCGGTATCGCTGCTTTACCGTCAGTCGGCCCTTCAGTCGGTGGCATATACCCTCTCCCAGCACAATTAATTCTAAAACGGGCTTAAGGGCATTCAACAAGCCCTTAAGCCCGCATTAGCTTAAAGTATGCTAGGTGTCGCACCAAAATGTTGGCTATTTACTCATCAGACCCGAAAAACGCGCAACTACCGCGCTCCTAAGAAAGCGTGAGCAGCTCCGGCAGCTGATCGATAATCTTATCCGCGGCATCTTGGCTAAAGCCAAAGCGCTCCTCGCGCTTGGCAATGACTGTCAGGCCGGCTCGCTTGCCGGCAGTGATGCCAGGCACCGAATCCTCAACGCAGCAGCAGCGATTCGCGGGCAGCCCCAGCAGGTCCAGCGCATGCAGGTAGATGTCGGGCTCGGGCTTGCTCTCCTTAAACTGCTCGCCGCTCACCACATACTCAAAGGCATCCGACAGTCTGCACGCATTGAGCACTTCCTCGATGCTATCCATGGGAGACGAGCTGGCAAGCGCCACGCGAACGCCACGGCGCGGCAGCTCTCGAATCGTATCCACGGCGCCTGGGTTAATCAAAGCCTGATAGTCGCGCGGACGCTTATGCGCCCACTCGTCCCAACGGGCCAACGCTTCCTCGCCAGTGAAATGTCCCTTACCGGCACGCTCAAACCAATCGATCAGCATATGCAGGAAGAACTGATGCGAGGTACCAACCTGCCCATTCAACTCCTCTTGAGTCAGGTTAAGCCCAAGCTCCTTGGCAAACGCGGCAGTCTCGCCCAGATAGTAATACTCGGTATCGACAATGACGCCGTCCATGTCAAAGATAACGGCGTCGAACGGAAATGCGGACACGGCACCCTCCCTAACAAAAAGGCGCCCGCAAGCGGACGCCCGAACCATGCACTATCGGCGATTCTAACCCAGCAGCTGGTCAAGTGCCACCGCAATGCCATCTTCGTTGTTGTTGGCGGTCACCATCTGCGCCACAGCCTTGACCTCATCGACGGCGTTACCCATGGCAACACCGGTACCCGCCCACTCAATCATGGACTTGTCATTCTGGCCGTCGCCAAACGAGACAACCTCGCTGGCATCAATACCCAGCTTGGACAGGGCGCCCTCGAGCGCACGAGCCTTGTCGATGCCGGGCGCCGTATATTCAAAATACCAGTCAGCCGTAAACATGCCCGAAAGCGTCTGGGTAAAGGGCGCATACATCTCCTCGTAATGCGCCTGCAGGTAGGTCGGATCGCCCGCCGTCAGCAGCTTATCCACGGGATAAGTGTCCACGACCTCATGCAAGCTCTCGACCTCACGGATCTTAAGGTCGCACGCATCGCGCTCGTATTTGACGATGTTTTTCTGCGAGCCATCCGGCAGCGTAATCATACAGCGGTACGAATCCTCAACATGCAGATTGCGACCAAGCGAGATCATGGGGATCACATCATAGTTTTGCAGGTGATCAATCAGGCGATGCAATTCGTCGGCAGGCATAGCCTGATCGAACAGCACCTCATCGGTCTGAGCGTCGACCACATGCGCGCCGTTAAAGGCCACCAGTAAACCATCATGGTTCTGAAGGTCGAGCTCCTGCGCCAAGGCGTGCAGCCCCCATGCGGGACGGCCCGAAGCCAAGATGAGCTTAATGCCCGACTCCTGCGCCGCGAGCAGCGTCTCGCGCGTACGCGGGCTGATCACCTTCTGATCGTTGGTAAGCGTACCGTCGATATCCATTGCGATGGCTTTAATTGCCATATGTGCCTCCTTGTCATTGAGCAACCTTGTCTGAGCCATCATACAGAACACCCACGGCGGCGCTGTTTGCAACGGGAAAAATGTCATATTGTCCCAAACATGAACGGCGCGCCTTCGACGATTGCGATGCCCGTCGAGGCGCCTCCCGATACATTCCATTCTATCCAGATAGCAAAGGGCCCGCATCCCAACGGATACGGGCCCTTGTCGGCTATGCGTTAGTTTTCGCAGCGAATCCTACTTACGGTGCGCGCGATAGAACTCGATGAGCGCCTGGGTCGAAGCGTCCTGCTCGGCCTTGGCGGCGTCGTCGTGGAAGGCAGGGGTGATCTGCTTGGCAAGCTGCTTGCCCAGCTCAACGCCCCACTGGTCGTAGGAGTCGATGCCCCAGACCGTACCCTCGACAAACGTGATGTGCTCGTACAGGGCGATGAGCTCGCCGAGCGCGAACGGGGTCAGCGTGTCGCCAAAGATCGAGGTCGTCGGGCGGTTGCCCTCAAAGCAGCGAGCCGGGACGATCTGCTCGGGCGTACCCTCGGCACGAACCTCGTCGGCCGTCTTGCCAAAGGCGAGTGCCTTGGTCTGGGCCAGGAAGTTGCCCAGGAACAGCTCGTGCACGTCCTGACCGCTATCGGTCGCAGGGTTGGCGGTATTGGCGAAGGCGATGAAATCGGCCGGAACCACCACGGTGCCCTGGTGCAGCAGCTGGTAGAAGGCATGCTGGCCGTTGGTGCCGGGCTCGCCCCAGAAAATCTCACCGGTGTCGGAGGTCACGGCGCTGCCGTCCCAGCGGACATGCTTGCCGTTGGACTCCATGGTGAGCTGCTGCAGGTAGGCCGGGAAACGATGCAGGTACTGGCAGTACGGCAGCACGGCGTGGCTCTTGGAACCGAAGAAGTTGACGTACCAGACGTTGAGCAGACCCATCAGCGCGACGGCGTTGTTCTCGAGCGGCGTGTTGCAGAAGTACTCGTCGATGGCGTGGAAGCCCTCAAGGAACTGCTGGAAACACTCGGGGCCGAGCACGACGATCAGCGACAGGCCCACGGCGGAGTCGACGGAGTAGCGGCCGCCGACCCAGTTCCAGAAACCAAAGGCGTTGGCCGGATCGATACCGAAGGCCTCGACCTTGTCGAGTGCAGTGGAGACGGCAACGAAGTGCTTGGCCACGGCCTCGGCGTTCTGCTCATCGGAACCGTCGATGGCACCCTGAGCCTTGAGCTGCTCGAGCATCCAGGTCTTGACCTCGCGGGCGTTGGTGAGGGTCTCGAGCGTGGTGAAGGTCTTGGAGACGATGATCACGAGCGTGGTCTCGGGATCCAGGCCCTTGAGCTTCTCGGCCTGGTCGTTGGGGTCGATGTTGGAGATATAGCGACAATCGATACCGGCGTCGGCGTAGGGGCGCAGGGCCTCGTAAGCCATGACCGGGCCCAGATCGGAGCCACCGATGCCGATGGACACCAGGTGCTCGATCTTCTTACCGGTTACGCCCTTCCACTCACCGGAGCGCACGCGCTCGGCGAAAGCATACATGCGGTCGAGGACCTCGTGCACGTCGGCGACGACATCCTGGCCGTCGACGATGAGCTGGCCCTTCTCGCTTGCCGGACGGCGCAGCGCGGTGTGCAGGACGGCGCGGTCCTCGGTGGTGTTGATGTGCTCGCCGGAGAACATGGCGTCGCGGCGCTCCTCGAGCTTCACCTCGCGGGCAAGATCGCACAGCAGCTTGACGGTCTCATCGGTCACCAGGTTCTTGGACAGGTCGAAGTGCAGGTCACCGGCGTCAAAGCTCAGCTTGTTCACACGCTCGGCGTCGGCGGCAAACCAGGCCTTGAGGTCGATACCCTCGGCCTCGAGCTTCTCCTGATGAGCCTCGAGCGCCTTCCAAGCGGCAGTCGACGTAGCATCGATAGGTGCGGCAACAGTTGCCATAGAGTCCTCCTCAGCATACGGGCGCACGCCTCCATGCGCCCGGACATTCAGATGCCACTATTCTAGCGCAGGTCAAGACTATAATCAGCGAGCGTTGCCAATCGGCCCCCAAACGGCAACCGACCAAAAAGGGACAGGTTTGTTTTGGCAGGTCAAACGCTTTACCAATCAAATAGAACCTATCCCTTTATGGTAAATATTAGGCCGCGGCGCACACGCTGCCGAGCAACTCACGCAGAGGAGACCCAATGCCCTCCAGCAGTTCGGGCGCGATAATGGCGAAAACGGGAACCTCGCCGGCACCCACAACGGCGGGCACTTTTCCCTCGGAGACGATGCATCCATAAGGCACAAAGCCGTCCTCACCGACATCGAGCGCCGCCATGCGACGGGCGAGCTCGCGCGCAAAGCCGGCAGTATCGGCATCGCCAATCGCCAAGACAAAGTCCACGCCTTCGTCGGTCGCCAGGGCCACGGCTTCGTCGATCAGCTCGTCTCCTCCGTCGCCTTCAACCGAGCCGCAGCGGAAAAGCACGCGCTCGAGCAGGGCGCGATCAACCGAGCCCAGCGCCGCCGAAACGAGCTCATCACGCGTGTGCTTGTCGCCTCCCAGCACGACCAGTGCCTTGGTGCCGCCATAGTGGGCAACCAATCGCCCGCACCAGCGAGCCACATCCCCATCCGCAACCAAGCGCGTCGGCATACCAAACCCATAGTTGACCATTATCCCCACAACCCTTCCGTGCTTTATGGTGGTATCAATCGTTAGCCTCATGCTACGAAGCGAGCTTTTCCGAGCTGTTACGCACTCTTTAGGGCTGCGTTAAAAACCCGATGCAGCCGCACGACCATACCTGCCAAAAAGGGGCAGGTTTTGACGGTGTCCGGTCGAGCAGGTATTATCGAACAGGTATTCGATAAGAACATGTGTTTGATGGGAGGCTCGGATGGAGCACGAGCAGCACGCCTACATCTGCATCGACCTCAAGACGTTTTATGCCAGCGTCGAGTGCGTCGATCGTGGGCTCGATCCGCTCACCACCAACCTGGTCGTTGCCGACGAATCGCGCGGACGCACGACCATCTGTCTCGCTATCACGCAGACCATGAAGGACCTCGGGATACACAACCGCTGCCGTCTATTCGAGATTCCCGACGGCATCGACTACATCAAAGCAGTGCCGCGCATGCAACACTACATGGAGGTGTCGGCGCAAATCTACGGCGTCTATCTGGAATACGTCAGCCCCCAGGACGTGCACGTCTACTCCATCGATGAGTGCTTTATCGACGTGACGCCCTATCTGGACCTTTATCACACCGATGCCGAAGGGTTCGCCTGCATGTTGCGCGACGAGGTCTTGGGGCGCACCGGCATCACGGCGACGGTCGGTATCGGCCCCAACCTATTCCAGGCCAAGGTGGCGCTCGACATCACCGCCAAGCACGTAGCCAGCCGCATTGGCGTACTCGACGACGAGATCTTTCGCAAGGAGATCTGGCCCCATCGCCCCATCACCGACATCTGGGGCATCGGCCCCGGCGTGGCGGCCCGTCTCGAGAAATACGGCGTCTACGACCTGATGGGCGTCGCCGCACTCGACGAGAACCTGCTCTACGACGAACTCGGCGTCAATGCCGAATATCTCATCGACCACGCCTTCGGGCGCGAGCCGACAACCATCGCCGATATCCAAGCCTATCGCCCGCAAGCGACCTCGACCACCACAGGACAGGTGCTCTCGAAGGGCTATGCCTACGAGCAGGCCTACACCGTCTTGCGCGAAATGGTCGACAACGCCGTGTTGGATCTAGTCGATAAGCACGTGGTCTGTGACAGCATCTCGCTCTTCGTGGGCTACGCGAGCGAGCGAGCCGACATACGCCGCCTCGACGCCAGCGGTACAGCGCAATATGTGGACGGATGCGGACACCTACGCTCGAGCACGTCGAGTATCGAACCCACCGCAACCGCCGGCCCCGAGCTCGCGCCCCGTGCGCCCAAGCCCGTCCAGCGCAATGACGAACGGCGCCGCTTGGTGCGCGAGGCACAGGCAATCGATGGCATCTTTGTGGGAGAACACGGCGGCAAACCGCGCGGTGGCTATGCCGCACTCTTCGCGCACTCTAACGCCTCGCGAAAGCTGCCCGAGCGCACCAATTCGTTTAAGAAGATCATGGGCTATTTCGATGAGCTCTGGGCGCAGACTGTCGATCCCAAACGACCGGTCAAGCGCATCAACCTGGGATTTGGCAACCTCATGCCCGAGGAATTTACCACCATCGATCTGTTCAGCGATATCGAGGCCGATGAGCGCGAGCGCGACCTGGCGCGCGCCGTCCTGGCCGTGAAAGGCAAGTACGGCAAGAACGCGCTCGTCAAGGGATTAAGCTTTACCGCCGGCGCCACCGCGCGCGAACGCAACGACCAAGTTGGAGGACACCGTGCCTAAACCAAAGCAACCCATGCGCCCGCCCACCGCCTTCGAACGCCTGGCCGACCCTGAGGGAAGACGCCGCGCCGCCGACCCCAACCTCACGGCCAACGGCGCCGTTCGCGCCGGACGCGCCGCGCAGTTTATGCCCTTCGCCGCCCTCACGGGGTACTACGAGCTCGTACGTAAGCAAGAAATCACCATCGAGCCCAAGTGTGAGCTCACGGAAGAAAAAGCCCTCGAGCTTTCGAAAAAGCTCGAGGGCCTCAAGCGCGGAGACCTGCTCCGCGTGACCTATTACGATACATACGGCTATCGCTCCCGCACCGGCATCCTCGACGAGGCGCTCCCTGCCTTCAAGCTCCTCAAGCTCAAAGACATCGCCATCGATTTCGATGACATTCTAGACATCAAACTGCGCGGACGAGCCTAGACAAGGAAATGCATCCAAGGCGGCGCTTACAGCGTCATGACGTAGTAACCCGCGTCCTTCACGGCCGCCACGAGAGCACCGCGATCGATCGGCTGCTTAGAGCGCACGCGTGCCGTGTGGTCCGCATACGTCACCGTTGCCCACACGCCATCCAGTGCATTGAGGGCATTGGCCACATTCTGAGCGCAGCCATCGCAGCTCATACCGCCGATGAGCAGCTCATCGCTATAGGGGTAGTGGGACAGATCGGTATCCGCAACCACTACCTTCTTGGCCTTCTTACCGCTCGCGCCATCGCTGCAACAACTCTTCCCGTGTGTCGAAGCGGCAATGCGACGCAGTCCAAAAAACATGCCGACGGCAATGACGGCCAGCACGATGAGATTCGCAGGGTCGAGCAAGTCACTCATGCGTTCCCCTTTCAAGTAGCCCTATCTAGATACCCCCATGGGGTGTCCCCATCTTAACCCAAAACCATGTCCGTTCGATCAATTGGTTTCCCTTTTCTTACTTTTTAGTTGACCTAGGCTTACTTTCGTGTATAAGTTTTCCTAGGTTAACAAGTGAGGACTCGAAAGGAGCGACGTGACTCGGACCATTGATATCCCGACGTTTCAGGCGGCACTCGTGCGCAACTGCTCCCCCACGCTCGCGGGCATCAAGCCCGCTTCGCTCTTTACCTATCCCGGCGTCTACGCCCGTCAAGATGGCTCGAGCGCAACCGCGGCAATCGAAGATCGTCGAACGCGTCTGCTCAACGTTATCGCTCAGTGCAATCACGAGCTCGATCCGCTCGGCATCCACTTGAGCGTTTTGGTCTGGCGACCTTGTGGGGCGCTCGTCTACGCATACCGCCCCGCGGACCTCATGCACTACCTATCCGACCCCCGAGCCGCAAGCGCGCTCGCCGCCGAAGGCTACGATATCCGCGACCTGCTCTCATCCCTCGTGCATCTCGCCGCGCGTATCACGCAGGCCAGCAGCAATGCCGCAGAAAGCGCTTATGGCGACAGCCTTTGCGCACTCGCCCAAGATAGGCCTTGCGATAAGGGTTGCACCTGCGAGTTCCCCCACGAAATTGGCTACTTTTTGGGCTATCCCTACGAAGACGTGCATCAGTTTATCGTCCAGCATGGCGAAAACTACAAGGTCTTTGGCGCCTGGAAGGTCTACACGAATGTCGAGCAGGCGCTCACGACCTTCGACTCCTATCGCGCCTGCACGCAATACCTCACCTATGTCTATCAGCAGGGCTACAGCCTGGCACAACTTGCCCAGGCAACCCGATAGAACGTATAAACCGCGGCCGCGTGCCGCACAACCGAAAGGACTCAACATGAGCAAGATTGCCGTCGTCTATTGGAGCGGTACGGGTAACACCGAAGCCATGGCCAACTTCGTCGCCGAGGGCGCGACGTCAGCCGGAGCCGAGGCAGAGGCTATCTCCTGCGCCGACTTCTCCGCCGACAAGGCCGCCGAATATGATGCCTTCGCCTTCGGCTGCCCCGCCATGGGCTCCGAGGAGCTTGAGTATGACGAGTTTCAGCCTATGTGGGATGAGGTCAAGGAGACCCTCGGCGACAAGAAGGTCGTCCTCTTTGGCTCCTATTCGTGGGCCGAGGGCGAGTGGATGGACAACTGGAAGGCCGACGCCGACGAGGCCGGCGTCAACGTCGTGGACTCCGTCATTTGCTACGATGCGCCCGACGATGAGGGCGAGGCGGCCTGCAAGGCCCTCGGAGCCGAGCTGGCCTAGCAGCGCCACGCGCCTCATCGAATCGGGCCCATCTCAAAACACGACTGCACCCTACAAAAGCGGAGGCTGGAATCAATCCAGCCCCCGCTTTCCGTAAGGATAGCTTTGCAAAGCAGCTACGAAATATTGCCCAAGAACGCCTTGGTGCGCTCGCTCTTGGGGTGGTCGAAGACCTCGCTCGGCGTACCCTCTTCCACAATGACGCCGCCGTCCATAAAGACGACGCGGTCGGCGACATCGCGGGCAAAGCCCATCTCGTGCGTCACGACGATCATGGTCATGCCGTCGCGCGCCAAGTCGCGCATGACGCCCAGGACGTCGCGCACGAGCTCGGGGTCGAGCGCCGAGGTGGCCTCGTCAAAGAGCATGACGTGCGGGTTCATCGACAGGGCGCGGGCGATGGCAACGCGCTGCTGCTGGCCGCCCGAGAGCTGGCTCGGCATAAAGTCGATACGCTCGGCAAGACCGACCTTGGTCAGCTCCTCGACGGCAATCTTCTCGGCCTCTTCCTTGCTGCGCTTGAGCACCTTCTGCTGCGCAAGCATGACGTTCTTTTTGACTGACAGGTGCGGGAACAAATTAAACTGCTGGAACACCATACCCAGATGCGTGCGCACCTTGTTAAGGTCGACGCCCTTGGCGCACACGTCCACACCCTCAACGACAATCGAGCCACTCGTGGGATGCTCAAGACGGTTGATGCAGCGAAGCATCGTCGACTTACCCGAGCCCGAGGGACCCAGAACTACGACGACCTCGCCCTTATGCACATCCAGATCGATATCTCGCAGAACGACGTTATCGCCAAAGGCCTTCTGGAGGTTCTTGATGCTGACGACAACCTCGTTCGAGTTATTGGTTTCGCTCATGATAGGACCTCCTTACAGACCGGCGATGTGATCGGCGGGCGTCGCGACGACCTGCCCGGCGCTCTTGGCGGGACGCTTCTTCTTGGTTTCGGCCGTACCCAAAAGCCTCGCCTCAAGGCCGCTCACCAAGCGAGCGAGCGGCAGGGTGATGACCAGATAGAACAGGGCGGCAACCACGTACGGCGTAATGGAGCCCGTCGTGGCCACGATGGTGCGGGCGTTCATGACGATCTCGACCACGCCCACGGCCGCGAGCAGCGACGTATCCTTGTAAAGCAGGATGAACTCACTGGTCAACGTAGGCAAGACATTGCGGAACGTCTGCGGAATCATAACGTAGAGCAGTGTCTGGAAGGCGTTCATGCCCAGCGAGCGCGCGGCCTCGTTCTGGCCCTTGGGGATCGACTGAATACCGGCGCGGAAGATCTCGCACAGGTAGGCGGACGAGTTCATGGCCATGACGATGACGCCGAGCACATAGTCGTCAACCTTGACGCCGGCCAGCGGCAGACCGAAGAACGCGATGTAGATCTGCAGGAACGCCGGCGTACCACGGATGATATTCACATAGATACCGGCAAGGCAACGCAGGATGCGCGACTTGGAGATGCGCATGAGCGACAAGGCAAAGCCGAAGGGAATTGCCAGCGGAAACGCCACGAGCACGATCGAGAGCGACATGAGGAAGCCTTTGAAGACGATTGGCAGGCTCTGGACCAAAATGACCGGGTTCAAGAACAGGCGCAGGAACATGTTGGAATTCCATGCCTCGACCCACGGCTGCTCCTTAAGGTCGGCCAGGAAGTTATCGAATGCCGTCACGCCCTTGATCTCCACCGACGGAATCTTGGAGATCTTCTTGGTCGAACCATCGGCCAACGTGTAGGTGCCGCTAAAGGCCTCGTCGCCGCCCTCGACGGGGAAGGTCACGCCGTAGACCTCGACGCGGAAATAGCCGCCGGCCGGAGCCGTCTCGCCAAAATCGATCTTGAGCGTCTGGCCGTCGACCTTGCACGTAGGCTTCATGGGCGTACGGTCCATAAGGTCATCGCCCGAGAGCATCGTCAGACGCGTGTCGTCCGCACCAAAGGTCGTGCCATCGGCAAACGTCAGCGAAAGACCGCTCAGTTCCTCGTCGGCATCGGCCTGAACCTCCCAGGTAATGCGCGTCTCGGTGCCGCCGACCACAGCGCTGCCCGAACCGGTGTTGGGTCGGGCGGTAATCTTTGCGGTCTCAAGCGCCTGGGCGGTCGTGGGCGCATATGCCCCCGCGCAAACCAGCGCGAGCGCCACGGCCATGACGCAGGCTAGCTTTTGGAGCAAAGCGGGCAGTGGAAAACGCTGCTCCGCGGCCCCTTTGTTCAGTCGAGACAAGGTGGCTCCTATCGTAGAAGTTGCCGACAAAACGAGACGGAAACGCTCTCCGTCAAGAGAAGCGCAAAGGCCCTCTCCGCAAAACGGAAAGGGCCCGCGCGCAATCGAGTGACTATTTTACTTGATGTTGTACTTAGCCATGAGGGCGTCAACGGTACCGTCGTCGGTCAGGTCCTTGATGGCCTGGTTGATGTCGTCCTTGAGCTTGGTGTTGCCCTGGTTGATGGCGATGGCGTACTCCTCGCCGGTGCTAATCTGCTTAATGGTCTGGCAGGTGTTGAACTGCTCGGCGGTCAGCTGGCTGGCAACGGAGCGGTTGGTGACTACGGCGTCGCCCTTATCGGACTGCAGAGCGCTGAAGCACTCGGTGGCGTCCTTGTAGGGGACAATCTTGGCCTTGGGGAAGTTCTCCCGGGCAAAGGACTCGGCGGTCGAGCCAGACTGGACGATGATGGTAGCATCGGCGTTGTTGAGCTTCTCGCCGTAGTTGTCGGCCGTGATGTCGGTGTTATCGACCTTGGTCACGATAGCCTGATCGTCCATGTAGTAGGAATCGGAGAAAGTGACTTCCTTCTCACGCTCGGGCGTGTCGGTGATAGCCGCGATGGAAACGTCATATTTGGCGCCCGAAGCGACGCCCGGAACCAGCGTGTCAAAGTCATTGTTGACATACTCGACATCCAGGCCCAGTTTGTCGCCGATAGCCTTGATGAGCTCAAGGTCAAAGCCCTGATAATCGCCGTTGTCATCCTTGTACTCAAACGGAGCGTACTCGGCAGAGGTGCCGACGGTCAGCGTACCGTCCTTGACGAGCGCGTACTCCTTGGAGCCGTCGACCTTCTCGACCTTAGCGTCGCCAGAGCTGCTGGAACCGGCATCGGAACCAGAGGTGGCGTTGGACGAGCCGCAGCCCGTCAGAGCGAGGGCGAGCGCCATAGCACCCGTGGCGGCAAATGCGCCAAGCTTCTTGAGCTTCATAATCAGTCTCCTTCCGGTGACCCCGTTTGATTCAGAGGTCTGCAAAAACTGTTGGCTATTATGCACCCGGAATTACGAATCTGCAATGAGAAAACTGATTGAAACAATCCCATAACGTGAATGGAACACTCCACTTTGTGACAGTTGTTACTGCTGTAACGACCTTAATAGCGTAATTTCCGCTGCATAACCTGCAAGTTCGTTCGGCGTCTCCAAAATAAATGGAAGTGCACGCAAGCGGCTATTCGATACAATATTCTGCATAACCTGCATACCGCCGCCAAATTCCTCGCTGCCAAGGTATCCCTTGCCGATGCACTCGTGACGATCTTTATGGGCGCCACAAGGGTTCTTCGAATCGTTGATGTGTACGGCATGCAGGCGATCGATGCCCACCACGCGGTCGAACTCGTCGAGTACGCCGTCCAGATCATGGATGATGTCGTAGCCAGCATCGCTCACATGGCAGGTGTCCAAACAAACGCCCAGCTTATCGGACAGCTCTGGGCACTTGGCGGCAACGCCCTCGATAATGCGCGCCAGCTCTTCAAAGCTACGGCCCACCTCGGTGCCCTTGCCCGCCATGGTCTCGAGCAATACCGTCGTCTGCTGTCCCTCAAACATCACCTGGCACAGTGTGTCGACAATCATCTGAATGCCGGCGTCTGCCCCCTGTCCCACATGCGCACCGGGATGGAAGTTGTAGTAGTTGCCGGGCAGTGCTTCCAGACGCTGCAAATCTTCCGCCATAGCCTCCAAGGCAAACTCCCGCGCCCGCTCCTTAGCGGAGCAGGGGTTATAGGTATACGGGGCATGCGCCACCAGCGGTCCAAAGTCGTTTTGCGCCATAAGCTCGCGCAGAGCCGCAACGTCATCCATGTCAAGGTCTTTTGCCTTGCCACCGCGCGGGTTGCGCGTAAAGAACGCAAAGGTATTGGCACCAATGGACAACGCCGTCTCCCCCATTGCCCGATAGCCCTTCGTCGTCGAAAGATGACACCCGATCGTTAGCATCTCCAACTCCCCCTCATCAGTTGCGGTGAAATACGGTCTATTGGTGCCTTATTTTGGCGCAAACAGACCGTATTCCACCGCAAGATATAAAAGGGGCATCGAGGGCACGGTCCGCCGAGCCTTCTTGAGCACCAGCACCGCAACCTAGAGCGTCAAGCGAATCGCATCGATGATCTGCGCGCAGCGCTGTGTGGCGGCAAGAGGCATAACGGGGCTTTCAAGCTCTCCCGTCTGGACGAGCTGGGTCGCATGCTGAATTTCGCCGTAGAAATCATCGACCTCAAACGGGGCATTAATTTCGAGCATTCGTCCGTCGGAGTACTTCACATGGGCGAGCTCGGGGCGATGGAGGCGCTCGATTTCCACCGAACCCCGTTCGCAGGCAATCGTTAAGCGGCTTTCATATGCTGCTTTGCCATCGCACGCCATATGAATGGGTATACCGCCGACACTCATATGGATCTCATCGGCCCAATCCACGCGGCCGCCCGATACGTCACGCCAGCGAACTTCACGAGACGAAACATCGCACGCACCCGCAAGCAGATCCTCAAACCACCCGACCGCATAGCAGCCCATGTCATATAGACAGCCACCCTGCAACGGATTGAGCAGATAACTCGAAGGGGACTCACCATAATCGAGTTTTTGCACGCTTTCGATCGAGACGATACAGCCGAGCTCGCCCGACGCAAGCAAGTCCTCCACGCGAGTGCGCATCGGGCAAAACCGATTTTTCATCGCCTCCATAAACGGCACACCGCACTCACGGGAAACAGAGGCGATCGCATGGGCCTCTTCTTCATTCAAAACGGCCGGCTTTTCGCACAGCACGGCCTTTCCCGCGCGCAGTGCCCGACAGGCCCAATGCGCATGCATGCCATGTGGAAGAGCCAAGTAGATTGCGTCGACATCGGGATCGGCAATCAGCGCGTCATAAGCCGCATCGCCGCTATCGTCAGCCGTGGCATAACTGTGCGCGGCATCAATCGAAAACGCTCGACAAAATTCCTCGACATGTGCAGGAGTGCGGCCGGCCGCAGCCACCAGCCGTGCCCCGTCCACCTCCTTGAGCGACGATGCAAATCGATGCGAAATGTGCCCAGCGCCCAAAACGCCCCAACGAACCTCGCGCAAATCATCACATGAATCCCGATGGCCCACGACAGCCCCCTTCAGTTGCGGTGGAATAGTTCCTGTTTAAGCCCCATTCTGCCGCAAACAGGAACTATTCCACCGCAAGTTATAAAAGGGTCATGAGGAGCGCGTTTTGCAAAAGGCTTTAAGCGCAGCCGTTACGGGGCCAGGCTGGAAACGTCGGCGCACATCGTCGAGACGCTCGGGAATATCGATGCGCTGCGGGCAGTGACGTGCGCATTTGCCGCACTTGACGCAATTGCTCACCAGCTTGGGCTCGTTCGTCCGCACCGCGCTCGCCGTAAAGTACTGAGACAGCCCCGTAAACCAACTATGCGCGTAGCTCGCGTTGTAGGCGCCAAAGCAGCCGGGAATATTGATGCCCTTGGGGCACGGCATGCAGTAGCCGCACCCCGTACAGGGCACGCGATTCGATTTCTCAAACTCTCCCAGCACACGTGCGATGGTGTCGAGCTGCTCTGTTGTCATCGAATCCGGCAGTGCGCGATCCGCCAATGCCGCGTTCTCGTCCACCTGCGCGGTATCGGTCATGCCCGAAAGCAGCATCGTGACTTGAGGGTGGTTCCACACCCACGAAAGCCCCCAAGCAGCCGGCGACTTCAGGTACGGATCGCGTACGTCATCGAGCACGGCGCGGGCCCGCGGAGGCAGCTTGCCCGCCAGGCGTCCACCCAAAAGCGGTTCCATCACAAACACCGCGAGCCCGCGCTCGGCGGCTGCCATGAGTCCCGCCGTTCCCGCTTGGTAGCGCTCTCCAGCGTAGTTGTACTGGATCTGGCAAAAATCCCAGTCATACGCGTCAAGCATCGTGAGGAAGTCCGCCGCACTGCCGTGGTACGAAAAACCTATCTGGCGAATGCGCCCCGCCACCTTTTGGTGCGCAATCCAGTCCTCGATGCCCAACGCCACCACGCGCTCCCACTGGGCGGGCGAGGTGATGTTGTGCATAAGGTAGTAGTCGATATGGTCGGTCCGCAGGCGGCGCAGTTGTTCGTCGAAAAACCGGTCGAAATCCTCCGTGCACTTGCACGAAGCGTGCGGCAACTTAGTCGCCAGCAACACCCGGTCGCGCAGCCCCAAGCGCTCAAGTGAGGCGCCCACGCACACCTCGTTACCGGGATAGAGATACGCGGTATCCAGATAATTAATCCCCTGCTCCACCGCACGGGAAATGATGGCATCGGCTGACTTCGCATCGGGGTGTCCCGGCGCACCGGGAAATCTCATGCAGCCCAGACCCAGAGCGGATATTCGGTTACCACTTTTGGGGTCAACGCGGTATTGCACGGCCCCTCCTTTCGCCATCAGCGCCCCGGCAAGGCGAAACACAATGGTCACGCGGCCGAAACATCGTGGAATCGCAATCGAGAACGTATCGTAACGCAGCGGAAATCGAGCTGTCACGGCACCGCTTTAACATCAGCAAAAAGCCCGATGAAAGGAGTCGCCCATGCCCGCGCTCGACCTTTGGAATCTCGCATCCCAGCTCAAAAGCACCGATTATCGCTGGGTCGACCTCACCCACACGCTCTCATGCGACACCCCGCACTGGTTTGGCTTTAAGCCGTTTGAGTCCACCAAGCTCTTCGACTACCTGCCCGGCACGCCCGAGGACATGCTCGCCCCCATGCGTTGCTTCCAGTATTCGGTCGCCTCGCAGTACGGCACCCACGTCGACGCGCCGCGCCACTTCCATGTCGAGGGTCGTTCCCTTGGAGAGATTGAACCCATCGAGTTTATGCATCCGCTCTGCGTGATCGACAAGCACGAGGAGTGCGCCGCGAATCCCGACTACGTCCTGACCGTCGAGGACCTCAAAGCCTGGGAGGATGAGCACGGTCTCATTCCCAAGGACGCTTTCGTCGCCTTCCGCTCCGACTGGTCCAAGCTCGCCGACCTCGAAAACAAGGACGAGGACGGCCAGCCCCACTACCCCGGCTGGGACCTCGACGCCATCAAGTGGCTCGTTGAAGAGCGCAACATCGGCGCCATCGGCCACGAGCCGGCTGACACCGACCCGGCGAGCGTGACCACGCGTGAGGACGCCTACCCCTACCCCGGCGAACAGTACATCCTCTCGGTCGACCGCTATCAGATCGAGGTCATGGACCATCTAGACGAGCTTCCCGCCACGGGCGCCGTCATCTTCTGCACCTTCCCCAAGGTGCGCGATGGCGTTGGATATCCCGCGCGCGTCTTTGCGGTCTGCCCTGCAGCGTAGCGTCCAGGCAAACGTTTCTTTTTCATAACAGCCGCTCCGCGCACCCATCAATCACCCTGGCAGCATACAATCCATCAGGCGCCCCTTACGCGGGCGCCTTTTATATGGGGAGATGATTCATATGCAGATCAACAAGGTCGCCTTTATCGGCAAGGGTGGCGTCGGGCTACTCTACGGCAGCATGATCGCCCAGGCACTCGGCAACGATGCCGTCGAATACGTCATGGACGACGCTCGCTTTGAGCGCCATGCGAACGATGCGCTCACCGTCAACGGCAAGCCCTGCGTACTCAAGTCCGTCCGCGCCAGCGAGGCGACACCCGCCGATCTGGTCATCCTCACGGTCAAGACAACCGGACTCGACCAGGCGCTCAAGACTATGGAACACATCGTGGGCCCCAATACGCTCATCGCCTCGCTGTGCAACGGCATCACGAGCGAGCAGAAGATTGCCGAGCGCTTTGGCTGGGAGCACACCATCCTCGGAATCTGCCAAGGCATGGACGCTGTGTTTCTCAACGGCGCGCTCACCTTTACCAATGCGGGCGAGATCCGCTTTGGTGCGGCCGCCGGCACCGACCCCGCGACCGTCGCCGCCATCGACGAGCTCTACACGCGCTGCGGCATCGCCCACACCGTCGAGGCAGACATCGCGCACCGCATGTGGGCCAAGCTTATGCTCAACGACGGCATCAACCAAACCTGCATGGCCTACGGCGGCACGTACGGAAGCGCCACGGAACAGGGCTCCGAGCAGCGTCGTTGCTTTGTCTCCGCCATGCGCGAGACGCTTGCGGTCGCCAACGCCGAGGGTATCGAGCTCACCGAGGCAGACCTAACGCAGATGGTGCATCTCATCGAGGGGCTCGACCCCGCCGGCATGCCCTCGATGGCGCAGGACCGCGTCGCGCAGCGCAAAACAGAGGTCGAGGAGTTCGCGGGCACCGTCCGCCGCCTCGCGGCCAAGCACGATATCCAAGCGCCGCAGAACGAATGGCTCTATCAGCGCATCCGTGATATCGAGGCAAGCTGGTAACGCCGCCGCACCGCATCCAACAGTCTCAATAGCAAAAACCGCCGCAAAGGGCACTCCCCTTGTGCGGTTTTCATGTTCAGCCATGGCCAACAGTCATTTTCGCAACAGTTAGAGATGCGACTCCGGAACCTCGTCCTCATCATCGCGACAAAGGACAACACCGGCGCTTCCCAGCAGTGTGGCCGCGATCAACGCGCCGACCACGATAGAGGCAGCCCCACAAGACCCCTGCATGCCCGCGACGAGCGCGGCCGTAGGACCAAGGCAACCAAGCGTCAATGCAACGGCGGCAACGGCGATATCTCGAGCGTTCACAAGACCACTTCCTCCACGAGAAAGACCTTATTTCTCATGAACTAGTGTGCCCCGCGCCCATATGCGCGACGTACCGTCACGGTAAGGGCTCTGTTAGCTCAAGCGTATACATAGAACGGGCGTCCTTACGTTGCCCTAAAGCTCGGTAAAGACGCCCGTCCGCCAAATATCCGTGATACAGAAAAACTACCAACCGGTGTAGTAATCGGTCGTTCCGGCTGCGCAGCCCGAATCGTAGACCTTGCACTCGCCCTTGGAACCGGTAAACGTGGAGCCTTGGGCCTTATCGCCCGCGGCCACGACGTAGTAGCCGTCGGAATCGCGCCAGAAGCCCTCAGAATCCTGAGTCCATTCGCCCGTGCGATAGTGATAAAGCACATTGCTGCTGTAATAGGTCTCGCGGCGCCCGTTGTAGTTATTGACACCCGTAGAGCGCGTCAGGCCCGATCCGTTCGCGTAGGACGCGGCAGACGCGTAGGACGGAGTGTAACCGGCGTTATGGTACGAAGCCTGGGCGGCCTCGGCAGCCTCCGCCTCGGCGGCAGCAACCTCGAGCGCTTCGCGCTTGGCATCCTCAAGTACAGTGCGCAGCTCATCGAGCTCGGTCGACTTCGCGTCGACCTCCTCCATCGTCAAAAGACTGCCCGCACCGTCGATACAACCCTGCAGCACAGCGCGCTCGTCATCGGTGGCATAGTCACCGTACATGTTCATGATGATCTGAGCGCGCATCTCCAGGGAATCGCGCTTAGCCTCCATCGAGGCGTTCCACTCCTGCATGGAACCATAACCATCGCCGCGATAGTCAACGGGCTGTACCAGCGTCGTCTCGGACGGTGTAGATCCAACCGTATCGGACAGTGTTGCGGCGTGGGCATCAGTTGCGCCGGCGCCCGCCAAAAGTGCCACGGTCAGAGCGGCGGAAAGGGCGGCGGCTTTCGGTTTTCGTGAATCGATCCTCATGTAGCTGGAAACCTCCGTAGTGCGTTTTTGCTGCGTTTGAGCTGCGTATGATTCAATCGCGCTGCATAGTACCCCGAGCAAATCGCGACCTGCGGCTTTACTCAAAAGGCGCACGTCAATTGCGTAAAACTCACATCCTCTCAACAGGAGTTTTCCACAACTCGAATGCATAAAGCGTGTCAAAAACCCTGTTTTTGCACCCGCTCTATGCAAAAAAGGCGCCTGTGCAACCATTGTTCGCACAGGCGCCTTGAGCAGGCATTTTATGCAGTTATACCTATCGGGTCGCAAGGGGTCCTTGCACAAGTCGCCTTACTCGTCCAGCGCGGCGAAGGCCTGCTTCAGATCCCAAATGATATCCTCGGCGTTCTCGGTACCAATGGAAAGACGGATCGTGGAGGGCGTGATGTTCTGCTCGGCGAGCTCCTCGGCAGAGAGCTGGGAGTGCGTGGTGGTAGCCGGGTGCACGACGAGCGACTTGACGTCGGCCACGTTGGCGAGCAGCGAAAACACCTGCAGATGATCGATGAACTTCCAGGCGGCCTCCTGGCCACCCTTAATCTCAAAGGTAAAGATCGAGGCACCGCCGTTGGGGAAATATTGCTTGTAGAGCTCATGGTCGGGGTGCTCAGGCAGGCTCGGGTGGTTCACCTTGGCAACATGGCTGTCACCGGTCAGGAACTCAACGACCTTCTTGGTATTCTCGACATGACGGTCGACGCGCAGCGACAGAGTCTCGGTGCCCTGGAGCAGGACCCAGGCGTTGAACGGGCTGATGCAGGCACCCTCGTCACGCAGCAGGATGGCGCGGACATAGGTTGCGAAGGCGGCGGGACCGGCAGCCTCGGCAAACGAAACGCCGTGGTAGGAGGGGTTGGGCTCGGCGATCTGGGCGTACTTTCCGCTCGCCTTCCAATCGAAGTTACCGCCGTCGACGATCACACCGCCCAGCGAGGTGCCGTGGCCGCCGATGAACTTGGTTGCGGAGTGGACGACGATGTTGGCACCATGCTCCAGCGGACGGAACAGATACGGGGTGCCGAAGGTGTTGTCGACGACAACCGGCAGACCGTGCTTCTTGGCGATCTCGGAGATGGCGTCGATGTTGGGGATGTCGGAGTTGGGGTTGCCGAGCGTCTCGAGGTAGATGACCGTGGTGTTGTCCTTGATGGCCCCCTCGACCTCTTCCAGGTTATGGGCATCGACGAAGGTGGTCTCGACGCCAAACTGGGAGAGCGTATGCTCCAGCAGGTTGTAGGAGCCACCGTAGATGGTCTTCTGAGCCACCACGTGGTCACCGGCCTGGGCAAGAGCCTGCAGGGTATAGGTGATGGCAGCAGCACCGGAGGCGACGGCGAGACCCGCCACGCCACCCTCGAGTGCGGCGATACGGTCCTCGAAGACGCCCTGGGTGGAGTTGGTCAGACGGCCGTAGATGTTACCAGCATCGGCAAGACCAAAGCGGTCGGCGGCGTGCTGGGAGTTGCGGAACACATAGCTCGTGGTCTGGTAGATAGGCACGGCGCGGGAGTCGGATGCGGGATCGGCGCTCTCCTGGCCAACGTGAAGCTGCAGGGTATCGAAACCAAAGGTGTGCTCGGGGTTGTTGATGAACTGGCTCATGATGATCTCCTTGATCGAACAAAAGTAAATAAAAAGAGAGAAGTAAGTCGCTGCCTCCTGATCACGCCGACGGGCGCAAACAGGAGCCCGGCATTCGTCTTGGTAAGCAATTCATATGCGGGCCTCCTTTCGCATCCCGGTTCCGTGGTTGGCTTAATTACCTACCGCCTTTGTGTGTTTTGAATAGTACGAGCATTGTTTCCCTCGGTCAATCACTTAAAAGCGCTAACCTGTTATCGTTTTTATAGATAACAATCGGAAGGATTGCGTCGATGACCCTCCAGCAGCTTCGTTTTCTTATCGCCGTGGCAGAGTCCAGCTCAATCAACGCCGCAGCTCAGCGCCTCTATACTGCTCAGTCCAACATCTCAAACGCCGTCAAAAGCCTAGAACAAGAGCTCCATCTGGAGATCTTTACGCGCTCCAGCCGCGGCGTCACGCTCACCAACGACGGCACCGAGCTTTTGGGCTATGCGCGCCAGGTCGTAGAGCAGGCCGACATGCTCGAGGCACGCTACGAGGACGGCGGCACCCCGCAAGCCCGCCTCGCCATTTCCGCCCAGCACTATGCCTTTTCGGTCGAGGCCTTTGTCAACGTGGTCGAGCGCTGCCGCGACAGCAAGTTCGAGTTCATCATGCGCGAGACCACCACATCGCAGATCATCGATGACGTCCGTGCGTTTCGCAGCGATATCGGCATTCTGTATCTGGATGACTTTAACGCCCGCGTTCTGCAGAAGGCCTTCGCCGATGCCCGTGCAAGCTTCCATCCCCTCTTCGACGCGACGGTCCACGTCTTCGTTAGCGAGCGCCACCCGCTCGCACGCCGCCCGCAGCTGTCCCTTGCCGACCTCACGCCCTATACGCGCTACAGCTTTGAGCAGGGAACCTCAAACTCCTTCTATTACGCCGAGGAACCTTTTAGCTATATCCCTTGCGACCGCAACATACGAATCTCGGACCGCGGAACACTTACTAACTTACTTATCACGTCGAACGGTTACACCCTGTCGACCGGTGTCCTCTCCAATGAAATGCAATGGGGCATGGCATCGATCCCGCTAGCAGACGCCCCAACGATGCGCGTTGGCTACATCATGCACGACGAGCGCAAGCCCTCTCTCCTCTTGCAGCAATACCTCGACGAGCTCAACCGCATCATCCATGCCAACTAACAGTCGGAAGACGGGGTAGAAATCGTAGATTGCTGGCCCCCGGCGGGCATGGCGCTACAATGGTCACTCACGTGAAATGCACTCAACGAAAGGAAGCCCGTGAAGGTCATCATCTACACCGACGGCTCGGCCCGATCAAATCCGGGACGCGGCGGCTACGGCGCCGTGCTCAAATACACCAACCCCGCCGGCAAGACCTTCACCTCCGAGCTTTCGCGCGGCTACGCCAAGACCACCAACAACCGCATGGAACTCATGGCGGTCATCGTGGCGCTCGAGGCGCTCAACCGCCCTTGCGAGGTCGAAGTCCATTCCGATTCGCAGTACGTCGTCAACGCCTTTAACAAGCACTGGATCGACGGCTGGAAAAAGCGCGGATGGAAAACCGCCAACAAGCAACCCGTCAAGAACCGCGACCTGTGGGAGCGCCTACTCACCGCCAAAAGCAAGCACAAGGTTGAGTTCATCTGGGTTAAGGGTCACGCCGGTCACGAGCTCAACGAGCGCTGCGATGAGCTCGCCACCACGGCGGCCGACGGCAGCAACCTCGATATCGACGCCGGCTTTAACGAGAGCGACCTGTAATAGCGTTTTCGCGCAGTTTTATATCCCCACGCGCTACACTCATCCTGTAGACCAAACAACGCAAGGGGGACGTATGCTGCGCATCGCGACCATCGGCACATCCATGATCACCGACGACTTTATCCAAGTCGTCAACGCCAACGACCAAGCCGCGTTTGTGGGCACGCTTTCACGCGATGCCAATCGCGGTGCCGCCTTTACCGCCGAGCGCGGTGGCGAGCGAAACTTTACTTCACTCGATGAGCTCGCGGCAGCCGCCGACGTCGACGCCGTCTATATCGGCAGCCCCAACGCACTTCACTACGAGCAGGCCCTTGCCTGCATCGCCGGTGGCAAGCACGTCATCGTCGAGAAGCCCTTCTGCGCCACCGAAGCGCAGGCGCTGGAAGTCTTCCGCGCTGCCGAGGCAGCAGGTGTCGTGGCCCTCGAGGCCATGCGTCCCCTCCACGACCCCGCCTTCCACGCCATCGAGGACGCCCTGGGCGAGATCGCCCCCATCCGCCGCGCCTCATTGCGCTTTGGCAAATATTCCTCGCGCTACAACGAGATTCTCGCGGGACGCGCCACCAATATCTTCGATTGCAATATGGCATCGGGTTCCCTCATGGACATTGGCGTCTACACCGTCGAGCCCATGGTCGAGATTTTCGGCATGCCCTCAGGCCTTACGAGCATGGCTACTCTGCTCGACCCCGCCACGCGACAGCTCACGCACGGCCCCATCGACGGCTGCGGTTCCATCCTCGCCAGCTACGGCGGTGGCCGTATCTCCGTCGAGCTCGCGCACTCCAAAATAACGAATGACCTGCTGCCCTCGCAGATCGAAGGCGAGCGTGGCACCATCCAGATCGACCATCTGTCCACGCCCCGCAACGTCCGCATCGACTATCGCGGCGATGTCGTACGCGGCTCGGCGACCGAGGCACCGCGCGAACAGGGCGACAACGGCCGCGTGCTCGACCTGCCCAAATCGAGCAACACTATGGAATACGAACTCACAGACTTTATCACCGCCATCGGCGGCATCGATAACGTTAAGGAAGAGATTTGGGAGACCCCGGCGGGACGTCACGAACTTGGCCACTACCGCGATGTCACGCTCGTCTCACTGCGCATCATGGATGCCGTGCGCCAGCAGGCCGGCATTACCTTCCCGTCCGACGCAGGCAAGCAGGCCTAGCGATGGGCTTCTTCGATGCGTTCTTCTCCAGCGTCACCGGCGGCAGTCGAGAGCCTCAAAAACCATCAAACATTGAGCTCGAGTTGCGCCGCAGGCTTACTGTGCTCGCAAGCGACGAGGCCACTCAAGACACTCCCCTGCGCTATTTCCTGCGTTGGGCGGGGCAAGTCCAGGGCGTTGGTTTTCGCTTTACCAACACCAACCTCGCGCAGGCACGCGCACTCACCGGCTGGGTGCGCAACATGGAAGACGGCTCGGTCGAGATGGAGATACAGGGAGCTCCGGCAAACATCCTATCTCATCTCGAGGCGCTTCATGCCTCCTACGAGCGCATGGGAACGCGTTTTCGCCTCGTAGAAGCCCAGGCCCAAGCCCCACTTGCCAATGAAGACAGTTTCATTCCTCGTTATTAGTATTGTGTGCTAAATACGGTATCATTTACCTACGACTGTTGATAGAAAAGAGGCGAGGCGCATGGCGGTGCAAAGAAGGAATACCAGGCAGCGAAAGCTGGTTCTTGACGCCGTGCGCCAAAGCTACAACCATCCCACCGCCGACGAAATCTACAACGTCGTGCGCGCACAGGATGACAAAATCAGCCGTGGCACGGTCTACCGCAATCTCAATCTCTTGGCCGACGCCGGCGAGATTCTCTCCATCAAGACACCAGGCGGCAGCCGCTTCGATCGCACGATCGAGCCGCATGCGCATATCATCTGCACCTCGTGCAGCCGCGTCATCGATGTACCGCTCCCCTTCGATGCCCAACTCGACACCAAGGCGTCCGAGCAAATCGGTTGGAGCGTCATCTCGCACTACACCATCTTCGAGGGTCTCTGCCCCGACTGCCGGTAGATGCTTGGGACATGTCTACTCAGCAAGTAGACGACGCAGCTCTTCTTCGACCGTGCACACGTAGCGGACACGGTCATTGACACCGCGCATGGTGGGGTTGCAGCTCTCCATCAGATAGGGATGGCCCACCACGTTGAGCATGTCGCGATCGTTTTCGTTATCTCCAAACGCCATCATTTCGTCAGGCGAGATCCCCAGCGCACGGCCATAATCGGCAAGCGCGGACCCCTTGCCCGAACCGAAACCGATAAAGTCCGTCCATTCGGTTCCCGACGTCATCACGTCAATACGGTCGCTAAAGAGGCACTCAAAATACTCCAGCGCCGCCGGCTGCTCCGCCTCGGGCGTCTGGAAGGCAATCTTAATGACATCCTCGTCAATGTCTTCGGGACGGTCGACTACCGCCACATCACAATGGACCTCATAACGCAGGTGATCAACAAACGCATCGTTGCCGCTCATGCTGTAGAGGTGCCCCTCACACGAAAGGGTCACGTCGGCATGGGGATACGCAACCACGGCGTTCGCGATATCCATAGCCAGGCCACGCTCCATGGAACGCTTGACAACGGCACGCCCCTCGCTCATCACCAGGGCTCCGTTTTCGCATACATAGGCGAGCTCATCGGCCACCGGGGCAAACAGGTAGCGCAAGCTCGCATATTGACGGCCACTCGCCGGCATAAACACGATACCGCGACGATGTAGCTCATCGATAAGCTCAAAGGCCTCGGAACGCGGCTCGCGCTCCCCCGGATGCAGCAACGTGCCGTCCAAATCGCATGCAATCAGCTTGATTCCCTCAAGACCCATATGCTTCCCCCAAAGCCTCCTATCAACAGCAAGACGGACTTTGATTGGTCGCCCCTCAAAGCCCGTCTTACGCATACGCGCACTTAGCCGCGCGTCTTTTTAACGATGGTAAAGTCGGGAGCCATGCTCACGACGACCTCCGCCGCACTCGACGCAAAGCGTCGACCCGCATCGAGCTCGTGCGAAACAATCGAGATTCGAGCTCCCTCGACACCGCGAAGCATACGGCCCAAAACCGGCTGCACCGGCGTATACATGCGCACGGTATGCTCATCCGAGTCACCCCGGAAGAGCGGCGCATGCATGTTGCCGATCTCCCAGCACGCATGCGCGAGCGCAATCGGATCCATGCGGTCGACTTCGACTAAATAAACCTCGGCGCTGCGCAGGTGCACGACAACCGCCTCGGGCACCATGCCCGAACGGTCAATGGCGAGCACGTCGCCATCGGCAAGACGACCGCCGTCGGCAGTATCCAACCGAACATCGATCGTGCGCCCCAGCTCCGTCACGCCCACAAACGCGCATGCATCAGCCTGGTCCCAATCGAGCAGTAGCTCGTCAACTTCAAAGACACCGCCCAGCTCCCGGCGAAGCAGGAGTTCATAGGACGGATCGTTGAGATTTCCCAAGCATGTCGTCGAAACCAAGCGTTCAGGCATACTCTAGTCCTCGACCTCGACGAGCTCGATATCAAAGTTGAGATCCTTGCCGGCGAGCTCGTGGTTGGCGTCGAGCGTCACGGCCTCGGGCGTCACGTCTATGACCACGGCGGGGACGGGCATGCCGCTCGGCGTGGACAGGAAGAGCTTCATGCCCTTCTCGATTTGCTCGATATTGGGGACCTGCTCAGCCGGGAAGGTCAGGACCATCTCGGGATTGTGCTCGCCGTAGGCATCGGCAGCGGGAATGTGCACGGTCTTCTTCTCGCCCACCTGCATGTCGACAACAGCGGCGTCGAAGCCCTTGATCATCTGACCGGCGCCGCAGGTGAACTCCAGCGGCTCGCCGCGATCGTAAGAGCTATCGAACTGCGTGCCGTCGTCGAGCGTGCCACGATAATGGGTCTTAACCTTCTTGCCCTGGTTGGACATGGTAACCTCCGTGATAAGGGCGGCGCACAACGCGGGCCGCCATGAACATATGGCGCTAACTATACCCTAGTCATACAATTCAAAGACAGTTTGCAAAGAAACGCTGCAACCGGAGGAACCATGGCATATCCCGTATTTGACCTACACTGCGACACCGCTGACCGCATCGGCTGGACCACGCTCGATCTCGACCTGCGCTTTACCGCCGGTACCGACGGTTATTTCCCCGGCGACGAAACGCATCCGCAAGATTTCGACCTCATCGAGGGCAACGCCTGCGCCATCTCGCTCGCAAAGATCGGCAACACGCCGTGGGCACAGTGCTTCGCCACGTTTGTCCCCGACGAGATTCCCACCGCCCACGCCGCGCGCTTCCAGGCGCAGATCATGGCGCATATGAGCGGCCAGGCAATGCTCAACCACGACCGCATGGTCAACGTACGCAGCGCGGCAGACATTCGCCCTGCGCTCAAAGACGGCAAGGTCGCCTGCATCCACACCATCGAAAACGCCACGTTCTTTGCCGAGGACCCCGCGCTGATCGAGGTGCTCAAGAGCTTGGGCGTACTCATGTCATCACTCAGCTGGAACGCGCAGGGACCACTCGCAAGCGGTCACGACACCCACGCCGGCCTTACCGCCGCCGGCATCGAGGCGCTTACGCAGATGGAGCACGCCGGCATGGTACTCGACGTCTCCCACCTCAACGACGAGTGCTTTGACGAGGTTGTCGCCCACGCCACGCGCCCGTTCGTCGCCAGCCACTCCAACTCCCGTGCGGTTTGCGGCGTCAAGCGCAACCTCACCGACGACCAGTTCCGCACCATTCGCGACATGGGTGGCATCGTCGGCCTCAACTACTGCAGCGAGTTCCTTTCCAACGACGCAACCGACAAAACCGCCGCAGACGTCACCTTCGACCAGCTAGCGGCACATATCGAGCACTGGCTCGACCTGGGCGGCGAGGACGTCATCGCGCTCGGCGGCGACTGGGACGGTGCCACGGTGCCCGCTTTCCTCTCCGATGCCAGTATGATGCCCAAGTTCCAGAACATGCTCTCCAAGCATTTTGGCAAGACCGTGATGCAAAAGCTCTGCAGCGACAACGCGCTTGCCTTCTTTGAGCGTTATTAATTTCACATCCCTTGAGCGGGCCGGCATGCCGAGCGGTCGACATGCCGGCCCGTCCCCAATCTGAAGGATCACATTTGACGCAGCAATTTACGATTTCCGCATCCCGACCGGATGGAACGCTCATCCCCGTCGTCGTTACCAAAAAGCGCGTCAAGAACTTTAACCTACGCGTCACATCGAGCGGTGAGGTCCACGCCAGCGCGCCGCTCGGCGCCAGCCGCGAGCGCATCGAAGCGTTTGTGAAGCGCAACAGCGCCTGGATTATCAGCCGACTTGCCCAGCGCGAGCAACGTCAGGCGACGGCGCGAGAGCCGCTCAACCCCTCGTCCATCATTGCACTTTGGGGCAAGCCCATCACGGTACAGGACGCACTCGATCACAACTTTGCATCGCCCGCACCGCGGCCCAAGCAGGCCACCTTCGCAAGTTTTATGGGTACCGACGAATCGGACGAAGGCCCACAGGCCAAGCGGCGCGCAATCCTCGACGGCCTAACGTCCGACGAGCTCCAAGCCCACATCGACCAGCTCTATGCATCCGAGGTCACATCGGCGCTGCGCGACATCGTGCACGCGTACGAAGTCGCAATGGGCGTCGCCGTTTCCCGCATTTCCGTACGCAGCATGAAAACGCGTTGGGGCTCATGCACGCCCAAATCCGGCGCCATTCGCATCGGGCGCGAGCTCGCCGCCTACCCCGTCGAATGCCTCGACATGGTTGTCGCCCACGAGCTCGTCCATTTGCTCGAGCCGAGCCACAATCAGCGATTCCACGACTTGCTCGACACGTACTGCCCCAACAATAGAGCTCTGTCGCAGCGGCTCAAAAAGCCGCCCACCGACGAGCTTTAGAGTCGACTAGCGCACGCGCTCGATCTCGACACCGCAGCTTGCCAAGGGCAGGCCGACGGGCGCCCACGGCTTATCGAGCTTAACGCGCACACCGAGTAGCAAGGAGTAGCGACGTAGCAGCATCTGGGCCACACCTTCGGCCGCAGCCTCAATGAGCTTAAACGTGTGCTCGCGCAGATAGCCGTCGACATCGTGGCACACCGAGCCGTAGTCAATTGAGGCATCCAGGTTATCGTGCTCCCCCGCGGCACGCAGGTCGGCATAGAGCACCAGAGAAACGATGAACTTCTGACCCAGCGCGTTCTCCTCGGGATACACGCCATGGTTGGCAAAGACCTCAAGGCCGTCAATGACAATACGATCGGCATGGCGCAGATCGTCATAGCTCACGTGAGGAACCGCCGTTGCGGTGGATATTTCGCCCCTTCCACGGCGAGCGAGCTCGGCGCCTTCAGTCTTGGTTGCATTCTCGGGCAGTTTCTTGTTACTCATCGCGATCGTCTCCTTCGTTTAGAACCCCGACCGCGCAAACTAACTACACGCGAATCGACAGGTTCTTTTTATCATCGCTCCAGTTGCAAGCATTGCGCGCGGGGCATGCAAAGCAGGCGCGCGACGCTTTGTCGGCTGCATAGAGCAGACGCTCAAGCGGTTGGCTGTTCACGCGCAGCTTTCGATGGCCCAGAATGGCCGTCTTAATGGCTGCGGCATCGGCCGGCTCAAACGCCACGTCATCGGGCATGCCGCCGAGAATCGCATCAGCGACGCGTTCGCTTGCAACATCATGGGATATACCCGATTCATACTGTTCATCTTTGCCGATATCGTGAAGAAGTGCCGTGGCGTAAATGACCTCGCGGTCAAATTCGAGCTGCTCCTCGAGATTCTTGATCCACATAATGCGAGCGACATCGAGCAGATGGTCAATACCGTGGCGGCAGAAGATGCGCCCCGATTCCAACTGTGCAATGTTGCCCAGGTGCCGCCGGAACAGCCCGTTGGCACAAATGTAATCAATGCGAGGCATGGCGCCAAAGGGGGCCAGGCCCGAAGCCATAAAGCCGCGACGCGACGTTCCCTCATCGGTCTTCGATGTAAAGTCGTTGACGACTCTCATGGTTAGCGGCCCAGCATCCTAAAGAAACGCTCCTCGAGCGCGGGATCGGTCTCAAAGACGCCGCGGCGAGCGAGCGTCACGGTCTTGGTGCCGGGCTTTTGCACGCCACGCATCGTCATGCACATATGCTCGGCCTCCATCAACACAATCGCTCCCTGGGGAGCAAGATACTCCATGAGGGCATCGGCAACCTGCGCACACAGCTGCTCCTGCAGCTGCAGACGGCGGGCATAAACCTCAACCGTGCGGGCGAGCTTGGAAAGCCCAGCCACCCGACCGTTAGGGATATAACCAATGGCGGCCTTGCCATAAAACGGCAGCAGATGATGTTCACACAGCGAGTAGAACGTGATATCGCGCTCGATAACCAAATCGTTCGAAGCGACGGCAAAGGTTTTGGACAGGTGCTCCTCGGCACCCTTGTCCATACCGCCGGCGATCTCAGCATACATACGGGCAACGCGCGCCGGGGTCTCCAGCAGGCCCTCACGAGTTGGGTCCTCGCCTATGCCCTCAAGCAACAGCTTAATGGCGGCCTCGACTTTTTCCTGATCGACCATCTGGGCCTCACTTTTCCGATTTCACGTTAGCGCTATGGTACCACGCTCTCCGGCATCGACAACAAGCTACATAGTATGGATCGAATAGACCGGATCATCACGCCAAAGTTCAACCGCATCACAAAGCGCAACGCCCTCGCGCTCAGCACGGGCGCGCGTAGCGTTCATATCGATCACGCGCTGGTTGCTCGAGCCCCTAAAGCGCAACGAGATATCGTACAAATCTTGAACAAACGGGCCGTCCACCAACATGTCGAGGCAGGCAAGGATGCGGTCCGTCACCTCGGTATGATGACGACCGCCCGGCATAAGCTCCTCGAGCACATCGCCGGTAAAACACCAAATGGTCTTTCCTGACCCCGCAGGATAAGCGGCACGAACACGCTCGACAAACTCAACGAGTCCCGCCTGATTCTCAGGTTCCATAGGCTCGCCGCCCAAAATCGTCAGACCATCGATAAAGGGATGGTCGAGGCTCTCGATAATCTTGTCCTCGACGGCGCGATCAAAGGGCTCGCCCGCGGCAAAGTCCCACGCGACAGAGTTAAAGCAATTCTTGCACCCACGACGGCACCCACTCACAAACAGAGAAGTACGAACGCCTTCTCCATCAGCAATGTCGAAATACTTAATGTTCGCGTAGTTCATAAGTAACCTTCCTGGGGGTCTGGAGCATATCATCCCGTCCTCAAACATTCTCGGCCTGCGGCCTGCGAAACTGCGGGCGGGACGATATGTCCCGGCCTCATGCAAAAGGCAACTCAATGAACGAAGCGAACATCGAGTATAGGGTTCGAGGTCCAATAAAAACTGGGTTGCGGCTCAACCGCCATCGCAAGTAAATCGCAGCTGCAGCTCGAATTATTTCCGCTAAGAACTTCGAGGAGTGAGCAGACCGCATGCTGCATCTCAGCTACATCAACTTGGCCGCCCCGTAGCGAGGCCCCGGACCTTTGCTCGATATGAGTTCCGCACGAACAGGAGGCGCCAGTGGCGCCTCCGTCGTGAGCCAGGACTGTCCGAAATAGCGAGTAAAGGTCCGGGGCCTCGCTACGGGGCGGTCTGGAATGACTATTAGAGATGCAGCACGCGGTCGCGGATCTCCTCGGTTCGACCCTGGTTCCAGAACTGGGTACCGATGTAGCCGCACGTGCGACGGGCGACATTCATCTTCTCCTGGTCGCGGTTGCCGCAGCTGGGGCACTCCCACACCAGCTTGCCGTCATCCTCGACAATCTTGATCTCGCCATCGTAGCCGCACACCTGGCAGTAGTCGCTCTTGGTGTTGAGCTCGGCGTACATGATGTTGTCGTAGATGTACTGCATCACGCGGATGACAGCCTTGAGGTTGTCCTGCATGTTGGGAACCTCGACGTAGGAGATGGCACCGCCCGGCGAAAGCTGCTGGAACATGCCCTCGAACTTGAGCTTGTCGAATGCGTCGATCTCCTCGGACACGTGGACGTGGTAGCTGTTGGTGATGTAGCCCTTGTCCGTCACGCCCGGGATGATGCCAAAACGACGCTGCAGGCACTTGGCGAACTTGTAGGTCGTCGACTCAAGCGGGGTACCGTACAGCGAGAAGTCAATATCGCTTTCGGCCTTCCACTCGGCGCACTTGTCGTTCATGCGCTGCATGACGGCCATGGCAAAGGGCGTGCCCTCCTTCTCGGTGTGGCTGTGGCCCGTCATGTACTTGACGCACTCATACAGGCCGGCATACCCCAGGCTGATGGTGGAATAGCCGCCCACGAGCAGCTTATCGATCGTCTCGCCCTTCTTCAGACGCGCCAGGGCGCCGTACTGCCAAAGAATCGGCGCGGCATCCGAAAGCGTGCCCATCAGGCGCTCATGACGGCACAGCAGAGCACGGTGGCACAGCTCAAGGCGCTCGTCGAAGATCTTCCAGAACTTGTCCATGTCCTGATGCGAGCTCAGCGCGACATCGGGCAGGTTGATGGTCACAACACCCTGGTTAAAGCGGCCATAGTACTTAGGCTTGGTCGGGTCATAGTTCAGCGCGTTGGCGACATTGTTAAAGCCGTTGCCCGAGCGGTCGGGCGTCAAGAAGCTGCGGCAACCCATGCAGGTGTAGCAATCGCCGTTGCCGGCGGTCTCACCCTTCGACAGCTTGAGCTCGCGCATCTTCTTCTCGGAGATGTAATCGGGCACCATGCGCTTGGCGGTGCACTTGGCAGCCAGCTGGGTCAGGTAGAAGTACGGGGAATTCTCGTGAACGTTATCGTCCTCGAGTACATAGATAAGCTTGGGGAATGCCGGGGTAATCCACACGCCGGCCTCGTTCTTAACGCCCTCATAGCGTTGACGAAGCGTCTCCTCCACGATCATGGCAAGGTCGTGCTTCTCCTGGGGCGTACGGGCCTCATTGAGATACATAAAGACCGTCACGAACGGCGCCTGGCCATTGGTGGTCATAAGGGTCACGACCTGATACTGAATCGTCTGGACGCCGCGACGGATCTCGTCACGCAGACGGTCCTCAACGACCTCACGGACCTTTTCGGCAGATGCCGAAACACCGAGCTCCTCGAGCTCGCGGGCAACCTCGCCGCGAATCTTTTGACGGCTCACCTCAACAAAGGGGGCGAGATGGGTCAGCGAAATAGACTGGCCGCCGTACTGGGAAGAAGCAACCTGGGCGATAATCTGCGTCGCGATGTTGCAGGCAGTCGAGAAGCTATGCGGCTTCTCGATCAGCGTGCCCGAGATAACGGTGCCGTTCTGGAGCATATCCTCCAGGTTCACCAGGTCGCAGTTATGCATGTGCTGGGCAAAGTAGTCGGAATCGTGGAAGTGGATCAGGCCCTCGTTGTGGGCATCCACGATCTCCTGGGGCAGCAGCACGCGCTGAGTCAGGTCCTTGGAAATCTCGCCGGCCATGTAGTCGCGCTGAACGGAGTTGACGGTCGGGTTCTTGTTAGAGTTCTCCTGCTTGACCTCTTCGTTATTGCACTCGATCAACGACAGGATCTTGTCATCGGTCGTGTTCTTCTGGCGCTTCAGGCTCTGAACATAGCGATAGATGATGTAGTGGCGGGCGACCTCGTAGCAGTCGAGACGCATGATCTCGTCCTCGACCAAATCCTGGATCTCCTCGACCGAAACGGTGTGGCCCGCGTTCTCGCATGCCTCGGCGACGTTTTGCGCCGCATAAACCACCTGGCGGTCGGTTAGACGAGAGCTCTCCTCGACCTCCAAGTTTGCGGCGCGAATCGCATTGACGATCTTATCGATGTCAAAGACAACCTCGGTGCCGCTGCGCTTGATGATCTTCATCCTCTTGCCTCTTTCGCGTCGTAGTCTCATTGCGCTTCAGAGCCAAACGATGCCCGGCAGGGCTTGCCCCTGTCTTGCGGCGCCGTCGCGCAATCTGTGTTCTCGATAAACCATAGGTCCTCATGCGGACAATCCTCGCGGCCGATCAAGCGGCTCAAAGATCTATCCAAATGGGGCAAATAAGGTCCTCGTTCTCTGTCCGCCATCTATCATACGACAAAGAGGCATCTATATCCTGTATTCTTTTTTTAGTTCAAACACAACATATAGTGTTTCAGCAGGTCAAAGCAATTGGTCATTTTGCAGACGCATTAATTATGAGGGGTTCTTGGCAAGTCGGTAAAACGTTACCAACACGGCTACCTGCATGGCAGTTATAAAACCCCCTTAGTCAAGCCGCTGACAAATCCTACCAAAACCAAGCCGCTCACGCCAAAAGAATCCAAAAGATTATGCTTGACCAACATGTTGCGGTCGTGCCTTGCCGAGCCCCATGTAACCGCGGCACGAATCCTTGAAAGATATGTGTATGCAAACAGAGAAGATGAGAGTTTTCTCGGATGACTACTGAGAAGCATCCCAGAAGATCAAAAAACTCGAAATTTGGTGACGTATTTGGCGACCCATTTGGCGAGCAAAACAAAACAGCCCAGAGGCTAAGCCTCTGGGCTGCGAACATTTGGTGGGCGTTAGAAGATTTGAACTTCTGACCTCTTCCGTGTCAGGGA